>Ga0123354_10014039_pt1 | contig 12462 bp, 5 predicted proteins | sample TergutLab28metaG_2_FD_97872 | JGI IMG/M metagenome (GOLD analysis project Ga0123354, IMG submission 97872) | Labiotermes labralis P4 segment gut microbial communities from Petit-Saut dam, French Guiana - Lab288 P4 | ecosystem: Host-associated > Arthropoda: Insects > Digestive system > Gut ... | reverse complement strand
CCCCCCCCAACAACCATTTTTCTCCTTATAAAATTAAATTTTGTGGGAGGGTGGCGGCCAAGGGCGGGGGGGGGGGGGGAGGAGGAGGTGTATTTTGTCAAAGAAAGAGCGGATAAGAGGACTCCGAACGGGCACCAGTGATTATCTCCGCATCCCACAACACATGAAACTGGTCAGATGAATACACGTGCAGCTCCATGCAACAATCCTTCTTGAGAAGCTAACATTCCTCATAGCTGAGAAACTCCTAGCCTTTTACGTAACCGTAAATTTCTTTACCCCTTTCACAAAAGCTGGCCACTGTTTCATATCGTGTGCCACATAAATGCAAAGGCGCATTTTCACACTTCGGCTGACAGCCTTCCCTTAAAATTTTCCCACTACATTTCTGTGGCTGTTTCTATTTCCCACATCTGCGTTATATACACAACCCACCTCTTACCGATTAACGCTCTCACCCAAACAATACATTGCGAATACTGCCAAATAACAATAGTGTAATTAACCAACTAGATGCAACAATAGCAATTTATTAATAAATTCAATCAACTGAACATGTTTCGGGCGATAATTTCGCCCATCTTCAGGAGCACTTGACTGTGTTTACAGCTTGTGGTATAATGCACCGAAGAAGATGCCTGCTGGTGACATGGTCACCAGCAGGCATCTTAATGCATCTTAATAGATCGGGTGTAAGGAGAAGGTCTCCTCTGTAGCATTTTTCCTTTTGTACTTGTGTTTTTTCTATGCCTGATTATGGTCAAAGTGATTTACCGAAACATGCAGCAGGATAGAATAAATCTGAAAGTGCTAAGGTCAGAGTGTTGTGTTTCGTGTAGACTGGTACTGTTGATCAACAACATAATATTTATATTGCCACGTCTATAGCAGCTGATATCTTTATGTCCTATATGTAAGGTACGAAGATTTAATCTCACGTATGTATTATTTCCTTTGTGCCATCACCTCCCTCAAGGTGGCAAACACTCGCCGAAACTTGTAGCAGAGATTATACGTACAAAACGTGTAATACTCTACATATGCATGTGTATTTTTGGTATATATAATTAATTAATAAAGTAAATAATTATTTGTTGTAAAATATGCAGCTGTTATTTCTACCACAAGTATGTATTTTGTATGGTTAACAAAATACAGTAAAAAAGTCATGACTGCGAATGTGGTAAGGCTATCCGCGGCGTGATTAGCTTTGCAATAGTACATTTGTAGGTGTAATACACGTACTTCATTCAATAATAGTCTTCATCCAGAAGAAATGTGAAATATGTGTACTTCAAAACAGAAAAAAAACTCTCCTCTTTCGGTTTTAAACAGAAGCACCTTGACAGAAATGTGTATTTACTTGAGACAGCCAACCTTACTCCACGTAGCAGCATGGTGTCATTGTACTGGTTCCGATATGGCCTTCAGAATAACTGTTTTACATTTCTTTCTCAGGAATCATAACCACCATGTAGTAATATGCAAAACAGCCATCAATGTCATCTGAAAACATCTCCCCATTCGATTCTCATGGTCATCCAGACAATCACACACGTGGTCTGTATATTCAACCTGTCCACCGCACTCGCCTCCAGTTTTAACACTTCCCATCAGGATACCTGAAGCTAGTCCAAGATAAAAATAGCTCTTTGTTACTATATGTTGAAATAAGACGTAAAGTTATAATTCCGGGCAAACTGGGGGCAGCATATATCAAGTGAGAGTCAGAACTGATGAGAGGCTAACAAAACAGAATTATGGGTTTTCAGTACGAAGTGATGGACATAATTTTAACTAGATGAGTTGAACGTTAAAAAAAATACGATTCCACTTAATGTATTTTCAAGGGGGCTGAAATTAAGGGTTGTATTATCAAACTGGAAGAGAGGGGAGTGAATTATATTCAACGTCATGGGGGAAGAAGTGGGGATAGGGCTTCAAAGTGTTCTCAAGGACTAAAACTCACTTTACTTCTCATTCCTTATTTTGAAGTGGAGAAGATACCAACATCACTTTACAGCAGACGTCTCGATATGGAATATATGTCACGCGTGTGGTTATCAAGTACAGTGCTGTTATACGGCAGGTAGAGGAGGATCTCAGCAACTTCTCGTCTCTCGCTGTCAACACTCCACATCAGCAGGAAGACATCAATGACTACGATAAAACTACTTGTTCTCGTACGTATAAAATCAGTCTTGACTGCGTAAATAGTCTAAATTTAGAGTCCTGTATCAAGATGTACTTTAATACAGTCCTAATAGTGTTAGAAGTCCCTTGTTAAGATGTTCTGTATACCTAATACTTTTACACGTTATTTATTGCACACAAAAATATACAGTTGACAAGCTAATTAAAGCCGGGGACAAAAGTCGCATTTGGTGATATGTTTGCAGACTCTAAAAAAGTGTTATTGGATTTGTATTTTATGTAAATTTTCATGTCTGTGCCATTGTAGAAATTAAAAAATTTAACTTCAAATTAATAGGGGTTACAATACGTCGATTCGAACCACAACTGAATTCGCCCCACATGTCCTTTTGTGGACTTCAAATATAAACTTTAATTGCAATCTGTTCTGTAGTTGCAGAGACGTAAATATTCAGCGACCAGAAGAACGACAGGATAAACCCTCTCTATTGTGAGTTCACTTGGTGCACAGACCGCATAACAAATACCTCTTACACTAAAGAATGATGTTAAAGTATACAGTGTTCAATTACAAGGCGTGTCCAGCAGAAGGAATTATGAATGAAATGCTGTTCAAATTATCTGTGCAGCTGATTTCAAAAAGATGCGTGATATTCTGTGGCTGGCATAACAGTTATTCACTATGAGACCATCCATGCAGTGAGTGTGTGGGCTCACACGACGACGGCCCCTTCATCATACGTAACGGACAAACACGAAACATACACTCATTCACTGTTACTTGATACTTAGACTTAGGCACATTGGTGAGAAGTAAAAAACCAAACTGAATGAATAAACAATAATCAACATTAAGAAGTTAATGACCACATGATCATTAAATATCTGGGTTTATTATTCACCAACGAATGCATAAGTGATCGTCTTAAAAACAATATCAAATCTTACATTAAAATAGCTCCAACATGTTCCGGTGCAGTCACACCACTTTCAGGGAGCTAATACACTTTACAGTGTAACTTTTGCAAGCACGGATAATTAGCTCCCTGAAGATGATGTGATTGCACCGAAACATGTCGGAGCTATTTTAATGTAAACTTTAATATTGTTTTTTAAGACAATCACTTATGCATTCTTTGGTGAATAATAAACTTTGACATATCAAGATGCACGGTACAAATATAAAAATTAATTATCTGGGTTTATAACTAGTTTCATATATGAAAAGCCGTACTGTAGTACAATAAGGAAACACAAGAATAAAACAAATTCTATTCCTAGGCAGTCCGGATGAAATTGATCATTTCTTTTGTTTTTAAGTGGCAGTAAATGTAAGTTCACTCACCACTATCTAGCGCAGAGGTTAAGAATTATTGGAGCTATTCTTCTACTTCCCCTGTGTGCCGTCATTGTTGTGAACAGAGACAAATTTACTTTTATGGGTCTGTTAAGAAGATCGCTGTCTTTTGCTCAATATGAAGTTGGCAAGGTAGGCACAGCGCCCCTTTTGTTGATTATCTCGAAAATCGCAAGATTCACAGGAGAACGTATTGCACACACACACACACACACATAAGTACCTAATGTCTAAGTTTGTTCCAAAAATTTTTCAATCCGATAAAATTTTAGAGAATTACAGTCGAGATAGGCCTACAAGCAGAAAAACAACCAGTATTCGTGTAAAGTATTCGTTAAATTATTCGATCTAACTGAAAAAAGAAACAATTGAACAATGTTTGGTAAATATCTCCATTATCAGATTTCAATAATATCCATTCAGCTGTTGTAGAGATATCAGATGTCTATAGGACGGACGTTCCGCTGGCAAGCAAACGCATTAAGAAGGTAAAAAAAATGTTAAACAAGACGTAATGCGCTCAACTTCATAAAACAATCAAAGTGATAGCTCAATAATATTTATATTCGTTTGTATAAAACAACATCTCAGCTCAGTTATTTAAATAAGTGAGTATTCCTTAAGAACAGAATTTCGATTTCCGGCAGAGAACGAATAGTTTTCTTCCTTGTTATCCAGAATGACTCTGGAAACCTCTTCCAGCTGCAAATCAGTAGAGATACAAAATTAAAACCGATACACATGCTGCTGTCAACCACAACAAATTTATAATATTCTTGTCAGTAAATGCTACATGTTTCAGTTGTACTCGAGACAAGACTATTGAAATTTGTTGTGGTTTAAGGCAGCACGTATTTCAGTTTAATATGATATACCACAATGGAATCAATTTTACAAAAAAAAAGGGGGGGGTATAAATTTGACCACTAACGTACCATTACTGTAATGATCAAACTCGCCCTGAAGTTTGAGGTCTTACATATCTGCACGCAGGGGGATCTCTCTTTTCGGTATCGGCTTCTGGTATCTCGAAAGTTAAACAGAGATTCTTTGGTATAGGGACGTCACTACGATCAGAAGCTCCTTTCGCTGCAAGTCACGAACCGGTAGGTTAAACTGGCTACACTACGTTACAAAAGGAGGCTTTTACGATCGCGGTGATGAGAAAGTATTCGAGCTCCATGATGCTATCATTCACAAAATGTCAGTACGTTTGCAGTTAATATGTCTATCAATATGGTTTAGTGGCCTGGCAATATGCCTGTTTATGCGAACACTATGAACAAGACGGTCCCATTTACTGTCTGGACCGTGAAATATACTTTTAAAAAAATGTGACGAACCTAAAACAACGCCATATCACTTCCACTCCAGGATGCTGCGTGACGAAAACGGCCCTCGTGCAGCCTTCGTGAAACCAGTATGGCAGCAAGGTCGGCAAGTGTCTCAAACTGGCATCCTCGGGTCATGCACGATTTCAAAAATACGACACGCGTTCGAGAGAATAAAGAAACATTTCGGGAATAAAAAGCCTCCAACTTGGTAAAATAAAATGCGCACACAAAAATATTTGGGCCCACGTGCGATGAATTCAGTCAACTGTCCCAGATGTTCCGTAACAAGATTGTTTTGTGATCTGCACATGACTAGTGCTTCTGTCAGGTATTTGCATAAATTACCTTACGATGCACTCTGGATGGGAACAAAAAGTGTGCAAACATAATTTTGATGTTCGCATTTCTCAAACAATATCACTTTGTTGGTGGTGGAGATGGGTGAGTAAATCGAGATGTATCTTAGGGTGAAAGACAAGAAAATTCAAGATAAACGCGACTGATCCGTGACAATACTCAAATGTGGGTTAGGGAATGTAGCGATGTTGAAGCTACAAGTTGTTCTAGCTAAGAATGAAAGAGTTAGTCAATAAATCAGTACACTCATCCCTCGCTTTTGTGGGATGAGATTCCAAGACACCACGCGAAAAACGAAAATCCCTCAATGACTGAATGAAAGTGTTTTTTCTTTGAAGAAACCTCGTGATGGAACACTCGTTTTTTCCTTTCCTTTTTTCTCTTTAAATTCCCTGAACGTCATGCGGTACGGCTCGAATATCCGTTCGAGTTGTCGAACAATTCTAATGCTCCTAGCAATTGAAGAGACCGAGTGGTGTATATTTTCACTCTCGGAGCGGCCCCGAGCATTTGCGAAACCGCGAAAGGCGAGGGATGAACGTATACAGGGAATATTATATCTGCCGGAAATTCTCGAAAGTTTCTTTCGAAGCAAGACGTCAACAACATTTCTTCCTTCAGAGATGAAAGGTTTTGATGTTAATGAAACTTTTCCTTGCTGAAAATCAGCGAATATTAACACTTTCAAGCTCACGCACCCCTGCACCTCAGTCGCACGGCGATTACTTGGATTGGACGTGGTGGAACGATAGCTTGGCCACCACGATGCCTGAATTTACACCCTTGGACTTTTCTGTGTGGAGATACGTTAAAGACAAAGAATTTTTTCCAACTCTTCCTGCATGTTAGGAAGAACTACGGGCACGGATAATAGACGCGTTTGCGACCATAGACGCGTAGATGATTCATAGGATTTGGGACGAAATCGCTTACAGATGGGACATCTGCTGAGTGACACGAGGAAACCACATTGAACACCTGCGTGAAAATCTGTAGATAACACTTAAACATTCACAAAATGCAGTAAATGTTTAAGTTTTATCTACAGATATTCACACAGATGTACTAACACACAGTTTGAGATCTACAGTGAATGAACAGTTACAAAGCTAAAGTTGGTCTAACATTTATTTAACGACACGTTTTCAACTGCACAAAGTACAGGACGTTCCTAAATTAGTTATGTGATACATATTATAAGTTTTCTACTTTCTGTGTTATTACACCTTAGCTATGGATAACTAATTTAGGAACGTCCTGTACTTTGTGCAGTTGAAAACGTGTCGTTAAATAAACGTTAAACCAACTTCAGCTTTGTGGCTGTTCATTCACTGTAGATCTCAAATTGTATCCAGATTTCAGATTTTAACTCTTTCTGTTTGCTTCCTTGCACTTCTAACATTCTTCATCTCTACTATTCATAACGTTATATCTCTCTTAGCTTGTGTCCACCCTTCCAAGGTTCTACTTACTGATTTTACAGCCCTAATAAAATTCTAACATAGAAAAACCAACAGAAATTACAGTTTACATCCACCTTTCCAAAGAAACGATGGTACTAGAACTTCACAAGACCTTCCACATATAACGTTAGATACACAATGGCAGGAATCATAATCCTATTTGAACATCACACAATTCACTATCTCCATGGAAGAGGATCTTTCTTGAAATGCTGATAATTATGTGTGTGATTAAGAAGCTCCCTGCTTACATACATCTTGAAATTCATCAGTTATATCCAAAATATTCTATCTGATCCTGTCCTAAGTCAATTACAGTTTAATGGGATGTGATGAGGCCATGTAGTTTGGTAGCTAGGTACAGTCTTTTCAGAGGGATGTAATGATGCCATCTCAAGTGCACAGCAATGCTATAGAGAAGTGCAAACGGTAATTGCAGCTGTCAGTAAGCCAACCAAGAGGTGAGAAACAAATTATTGAGACGAAAAATGGAAAGAAATGAGTTTTAAGGACCAAAAGAGCCAGAGGAATTTTAGAAGAGAAAGTGCTGTGGGAAAAAGCCTGGATGGTTCACAGGTGAGAATGCCAAAGTACCAGGCAGAGTTCTCAGTAAGTTCAAATGCAGGGTCCCAAGTAATAGCAACTACACTGGCAACTGGTGCAACTGCAAAACATCAAATATTACTACCCTGAGTTGTTTGAATTGTGCAACTCTTCACACTTTGTATCTACACCATACATATCAATACCATCCTGTCACTTGTTCCTATATGAATCTCCCTGCAGTTTTATGACACTGTATATAAGTTTATTACTTTTTTTGTGAGTTACATATGCCCTGCCCCCATCTTCCTTCACCATTTAACCAGCCTAACAATATTGGATCATGAACAAACATTATTTTTAACCTCAACATTTTGTTGCTTTCTATTTTTTAGGTCCAAATAATCCCTCAGCATTTTGTTCATCCCTTACAATTACTGTGAAATGTTGAAATCTGTTGTCCCAATAAAAACATTCACACTTACTTACTTACTTACATACATACATACATACATACATACATACATGTACATTTCACAGATCCATTTTCTGCCTTAAACAGAAATTGAATATGAAATATGTCAAACATATAAATTGGAAAACACACAGACACACATAACAAATACAAATACAACATATTATGTAACAAATATACTTTTGAGAGCCATATAATACATGACTCCAAGTCACTAATCAAAACAAACCAAATTAATTCCAACTAAAGAATATTAAGACAAAATTAATTGCATAAAACACATTAAAAACACATCAAACATGAAGCTACAATTTCCATTCTCCAAAAATGTAGAAGTAAATGAAATGGTTTTTGATTATGAGCAAAAAATCTTCAAGACAGTAAAAAGTGCAATTAGATATCTCTTTAGTGCCACCTTATAATTTAATTTGTCACCTTCAAGTCTTGATATATCTAAAGGTAAACTATGAAAAACTTTTAAAGCAGAGTAAGTAACCCCTTTTTGTATACAAGAAGGATTTACTCTTCTTATATGTAAATGATCTTTGTGTCTTCTAGTAAAACTATGCAGTGATGACTTAGACTGAAATTTCTCAGGATTACTGACAACAAACATCATCAAGGAAAGCATATAAAAACACTGTACTGGTAGTACACTTAGTTTTTTTAAACAATTCTCTGCAAGAACACCTCAGTCCTAGACCCATCATTACTCTCAATACCCTTTTTTGTAATGAGAACACCTTCTTTATATTTACTGAGTTACGCCAAAAAATTTTGCCATAGTTTACTAGAGAATGAAAATATGCAAAATATACAGTTTTAAGAGTATCATGAATACTAATAAAACGTGACATTCCAACAGATACTTGCTGGTGGACCATGCATCCACAGTTTAACCCCTCAGCAACGCTACCACATCCCAGCACCCATTCCAGCTAATGCTGAAGCATACTTCAAGGTCCTGAATGCTTTTGATGGTTCCTACCATTTTGGTTATGACACTGGTGAGTATAAGTATGAATTTACACAAAATATCGTCACAAAATGCTTTCTTAAAAATTTCTAAAATGTCAAATAATAAACCCTTTTACATGGAGTGATACCCAGAAGAATGTATTAGTAATATATATTCATTGTAGTGTTCTTGGTGTTGCACAATGTTGGAAAGGAAAAAACACCAACACTTCAGAAGAAGTGAATTCATCCTTTTAGTGGTGAGGTGAAGAGGTGCAAGTACTTCCAAAATGTGAAAGAAATTTACCCTTTTGACATAGTGTGATACCAAGAAACATGTATGAGGAATGTGGATCACAATAAAACCCTTAAGACTCTAAAATTATATGGCAACAGACTAATAGACCTAAATTCACAGACTTAAAATGAAATATTAAAATTACATATTAAATGTGAATTTGTTCATATTTCATCATCTAATTTCATTGCAAATATGTTTTGTTTGAATTAAGACAATTCTTTACAATGAATAAACAACAACAACACTCATTAATTCTGGTGTATTTTTGTGGACTTAATGATCTGATGGTCACTATGTACAAAAAACAAAACTGTTCTGGAAAGAACCTACAACACCTGTTTTCCTTTACATGCGTTGAGCTGTCAGAAAGCCAGCATAAATTATAAAAAAAATAATTATGCAATACACTGATCCATTTCTATGCATAATTTGCATTAGCATAATTTTCCACTGTGTCCAATTTCTCAGAAAACTTCATATTTTCTCTGCCAGTAAGTATGTAATTTTTACCCTATACAGAAGGGTTTCACACAAAATCTGAAAATTATTTACAGTACTTGCCTCAAATATGGAAGTGTTATGTTCTAGGACTAATGCAACATCAGTCCTTCCGTGAAGAGTTTCGAGACCCAAGCGGAAGAGTCAAGGGGAAATTTGGGTTCGTTGATCCACAGGGAATACTACGGATAACTGAGTACACAGCTGATAGGCTTGGCTATAGGTAAGTCCCATGGTGGAGCACACAAGACAATAATCAATAGCATCATAACTGTGGTAGAAAGAAAAAGGCAATGTTTCCAGTGTGTCATAGCACGATGCCATGAAGGCACACAGGGAATGTGAAAACAAGGCTGACTTTAGTGGTAAGCTGGATGGTAGGTTGAATAGGGTACCAAGCCAAGCTTCATACTTCATAAAAAAATACTCAAAATTAGCTTCCATTCATGACCCATATCATCTATTTTTAGGCCACCATTAAACAACTGTGAAAAGTGACTACTGGCTTTACCATGTCTGTCTGTTCATTTGTATGGAACAATCTGATTCCACCAGAGATTTGTGTGAAATTTATACTGGGGATTGTTACTACAATCTGTTGAAACATTCAAATTTTGGGTAAAACTGGACACAATAAACAGACACTCAAAGTAAGATCTACATCTGTTTATGACTACTTTTGTTTCCAATATTACCATGGTTACTAATGTGCCTACAATTCCTATGATTACAATGGTTCCTAGCGTCACCATTATTTTATTTGATTTTACTTCAGACTGGAGACATTTCCATTCTTGTACTGTCTAAAAGCCACTGCACATAACGAAAGAACACACAAGCTTCCTATCATGCCTTAAAACAATAAACATATCACTATCATCATCATCATCACAATGATGGAGATGAAGATGCAGTGGTTTGTTTCTACATGTGACCTCGTAACAAAAAAACTCTTAATAGTACAAAATTGGTTTGTGCGGTTATGAAGTGTTACTGTACCCATGGCATAAATTATCCTACGGCTAGCTGTATGAAAAAATAAAACCTTACAAATTCTAAGACACCTGCATTAGAAAGCTATAAAATCCTACGCACGTCTGGAATGATTTACAAAAATCTGTGAACTTATTCTAATTTATTGTGCAAGGAATATGAAGTACAAAAAATGTGCATACGATTGCCAAATGGTTACCCACCACTTTTGAGTACAAAGTGTTTGTATGCTGCAATCTACAGAACTTCTGGTAGGTTAAGTAAGTTGCAGCATGCCATGACAATGCATTCTTTAACCTCACTTTCAGCAGAAGTATGGTGTTCAGATTCCTGTTATGAATGCTCTACCCCTCTTAACAACTGGAAAGGAGATGCAGCAGGTCCCAGAAATGATATGGATGTGGTGACAGAAAGATAAATGCATGTCCATGCCAGTAACTGAACCCCAAGTTGCTCACTACCATATCCACATTACTGAGTTATTTCAGCATTCTGATTATATGCAAAAATGTTGAAATATGTACACTGCTAATGTGGTGCTCCACCACTGCTCATTACCTGGCTACACAAAATTATGCATTCTGATCAGCAGCAAGAAAGTTACCACTTACTTTATTTCCTTTGCAGGACAAAACAAACAACTCATTATCTGGTGAAAAAGGACAAACCGTTACCCATCATTGGTCCAATTCCATCACAACTTAATCCAAAGAGTATGTATGCCACAATGATAAAATGACAAGGGCAACACAGAAAGTATCTTCATCAACAACGAATGAATCAGTATTATTGGTTTGCTGTAGTCTACATGAGATGTGATCAAATTGTTCAAGGACTGATTCTGTTACAGGAATTTAAGTACATGACAAAAATATTAAACAAGTAGCACAGATCGCAAATCCTGCTGACATCACTTTGTCTCGTCATGAAAGAAATACTATTTTTTGCATATGTAATTCAGTGACATGTCCTGATGTGAAATGACTGACACAAAAGAGCAAACCTGACTTTCAATTTCTGTGTAAAACTGGAGAAAACAGCAATGGGAAAAGAAATTTAAATGGTATGCTCCATGAAGGTAGAAAAATTTACATAGAAAATTATGCATGCTCTTGTCATTAATCGACAATACACACTAAAAATCAATCTGTGAAGCTACAGCACAACTGGACACCTCCTGTAGGACAACGGTGATGTTGGATTGAAAAGAAACTTGACAAAACTCGCACCATGACTCATCAAGATGTTTTCTTACAAGCACTCTGATAAAAGGATTCTTTAAAAAAAATATTTTACTGGTTCCCTCTAATTCACATTACCAAGGTTTGAAACAGACTGGTGTTCTTTGTTCCTCAAACAGAAAAGACATTAAGTTGGGAATCCTGTAAGTGTCTGAGATCACCCAAAGTACTAAATCCTGAAGAGGGGGGGGGGGGAGAAAGAGAGAGAAAAGAAAGGTACAAAAGTCCTAGAGCAAAGAGAGACAATTGCAATATAGAAATATTCTTTGACAAGATGAATTGAATTCAACATCATACCACCCCTCCCTCCCCAGCACATCTAGGCCTGGAACTTATTCATCAGACCTTATTATCATTCAGAAAAGTTAAGACCCAGCAAGAAGCTACCAGAAAAAAATTCACTTGCTTGTATTTTGTGCAGTAATGCATATCAGACTGAACAGAAAAATGACAACATATGCCATCACAATGCTCAATGCAACAAAATAGCAAGGAGTTAAATATTTCAATAATGAAGAATTCCCACCTCCACTTTAAAACACAGTTAACTTTATTTCATTAATGTAGATGTATTCTGACTTAAAGAACAGCCAATGACATACGAATGGCCACGCCACTTATACACATCACTATTACAGCATTACATAATAATGGTAGAAGAGACAGAAATGTATATGGAATTTTAGTTGGTAAATCATACAGGATGATGCTTCTGATATATAGGAATGGGGGGGGGGGGGGGAGTAAAAAAAAAAAAAGGACAGAGGAAAAGGGGGGGAGTTTTTTTTT
>Ga0123354_10014036_pt1 | contig 12465 bp, 10 predicted proteins | sample TergutLab28metaG_2_FD_97872 | JGI IMG/M metagenome (GOLD analysis project Ga0123354, IMG submission 97872) | Labiotermes labralis P4 segment gut microbial communities from Petit-Saut dam, French Guiana - Lab288 P4 | ecosystem: Host-associated > Arthropoda: Insects > Digestive system > Gut ... | reverse complement strand
CCCTCTCGGTACGCCACTGTACTGAAACTTTTCTTGAACTGAAATATCTCTGATTTATTTGCAACAGTGCAGATTATTTAATTGTTTCATCACCTTCGGTTCAAAATTTATAAACATTTATAGGCAACCACGTGGAACTATTTATAGGGCTGTCTAATATAAACACCGTACCGTGGGCATGAAGACTAAATTAAATGCCGTACGATAAAGGTTAATTTAGTGCCAAACTGCTCTGGCAGATACAGCTGTCAAAAGAAAATGTGTATGGAAGTTATGAAATGCTAGGTAAATAAGCATTCTGTACCATCCAAGGAAAGAAATTTCTTTCATTCAGTGTTCAAAGACTTAAAAACAGGTAGCCAAGACCAAATTGGATTATACAGGAACACAATATAACATTTCTCACAGAGAATAAAAGGTCATGACAGTAAAAAGGACAGTGTATTTGGCAAAAAAAATTCACTTCAACAAAATATTCTACACTAACATACATGCCTGCAGGAAAACTAGAATGCAAGAAATTTATGTGCATGCATGTTCACCAAATCTGCTGGCAAGTCCTGTCAGTGTTACATGAAGATACCTCATCCAACATCTTCTTAAGTATTCTTTTAAAAAACGTACACCATTTCATACTGTAGAAAAATCTATGCTTAACTCAAATCTACATCAGAATGTCCATTTCTTATGGTCTTAAAATGTTAACATGCAAAATATTGCACAAAATACCCTTTCAGATGACTTGTAGGATTACAAATGTTGAGATTTAAATCCCAATATGAGAAGAAAATCATCCAATTTTAAATATGGGGACTTAACAAATAATGGCACTAGAGTAATTAAAAAAAAAGTATATCTATATTCTAACATATCCAGTGCTGACTGTGCAGAATTGTGCATACTGTAAAAGTAGAAAGCAAGAGATTGATGTTGGCATCTTCCTTGGTCTTATTTGCAATGCAAGTGGCTTCCTAAGTGACACTAGTTACACTACAAAGAAACTGGGTCACACTGCAGAGAAAAACAGAAGATGAGTGTATATTATAGGGCTGAGAAGATGTGGACAAAGTGAGGCTGAAAACTCTTCTTACTGGATGAACCTTCACCTTAACATCGTATTCTAAAACACAGAATAAAACAGTGACTCAAAGAGGGCAAAGGGTAAGACCATCTCACAATGCCTACAGATTCATTTCGACCAAGTACCTATAAGGAGCGACTATGTGAAGGTAGCTATCCTCAAGGAAAATTATCCTGACAACAAGCTGACAGATGAGCAGGAACTCTTCTTTCAACAAATTGAGAAGAGTGCTTCACAGAACCTCCAAGGAGGAACTACCACACCATAAATCTGACGGGCTGGAAGGAGGCACACACACACACACACACACACAGCCAACAATCTAGTTTATGGCTGAGTAAAACCACTGATGACAGATCCATGGAAAGCAATGACAAAAACAAACCTTCCCAAACCTGTTGAAGTAGCCCTCCCACAGCAAGGTAAAATACTGCCCAGGACACTAACCAGCTGCTACAATGCACCAGCAACCTGAATCCAGGGCTCTGAACAGAGATGTGGAAGTGATGGACAAGCAAAGCTGTGAAATAAGTGGCTGTAACACTTAACTGAAAGACAATATAATCAAGACCAACCTAAAAATATAAAGTTACTGAGGTAGCTATTAAGACAGAGTGACCTAGAAGCCAAGCAAATGAAGGAGGAATGGGTTTCAGGGGAACCAATGACCTCAACAGTTAGGGATGAACAGCAGGGTGGGTGGTTATGTTATAGACTTTGCTAAGAAACAACTGTCTAAAAAATAAATTACTTATTAAAAGATGAGTATTCTTTTTGCATAAACTTGATTTAGTGGAGGAATGGTGATTCTCCCAGAGATTATTAAATAGTAATTTCACTCTAATATCAAGGCTGATTGGGTAAGATCTGTTAATAGGAAAACACACTACCTTATTTTTACAAAATTGTATACTACTTAAAATAAGAAAGAGTTTGATCTCAACTTTAAGTTCTGTCACAATCTCATGTTACAGTTTGGTGATGCTCCTTACCCCTGTTAATACTGGTTAATATCTTGCAACAAAAAGGATTTTTGTATATAAAAAAATAAAACAAAGCTTTGTGTACTTAAAAAATAAGCCATGTTTCACACTCTGATTTGTCTGCAGCAGCTAATTTAAGATTCAGCCTGCTCTAATGCATGTATGTACTGTTCATAATGGAAGCCAGCATACACCTCGAAGTTCAAATGAATCTGAAAAAAGAAATTTTCGTTGTTATACCATGCATGTCGTCAAGTCACTCAATTATTTTACCAACCACTGCACTTATATAAATTTATAAAATTTACACCTTAAAACATTAAAAACGCTCTGACATGTTTCAGTCCTAGGACCATCATCAGGGAGCTTTACCGTCATTGCTAAAGTTACACTATTAAAAGTCATTAATTTCACTATTCCAGCTGGTTTTGTGGCAGCATGCCATGTTGTGTTGTGTTGTGTTGCCAAGAGTGCCCTGTTATGGATCTTAATTTTAATGTTTTAAGATGTAAATTTTATAAATTTATATAAGTGCAATGGTTGGTAAAATAATTGAGTGACTGAAAAAATAAAATTTATTTAAGTTTTCTATGGCACAGTCCATACAACATAAACCTGTAAGTTCTTAATCAGTCATGTATGGATCCATTCTGTAAAGAGATACGGAAATTAGTATAAATGAAAGGAGGAGAAGATACTGAGAAAATTATAAAATTTGGAGGAATAGGTGGCATAGGCCACGGATAGAGGATAGAAGTTTCATTTATAAAACAGTGACAGGTATACGCACATGCATGCACAACCACACGTATGTGCGCCCACATGCCCTAGTGTTGGTGAGCGTTGGTGTCTAGGCGTGTGTTTTATGGTACTGTGTGTGCCTGTCAGCTTTTACAGATTACTGTGTGTATGTGTATGTGTGTGTGTGTGGTAAATGGGTTCAATTATAACACACACTGTAACATTTTTAGTCTGAAGGACATGAATTAATTTGCCAAATTAGATAACTATGCTCCCCAGGAGACAGTGCCTTTACGATGACTCATGCTGAGCAAGGCAAGGAAAACCGTGCATTTTGAGAAGGCTGAGGTCGAGGCTGATGTTAGTGTAACTACCAGCAGGGTCACTAAATTTGGACAGGCCACAAAGAGGAGCCGGATGAACTGTGTCACCAGGGTAGTAACCCTGATATAAAATCCTGGTCCTCCAGGTCAGGGGTTCAACATATGGTTAAAAAGACAACCCTGTAAAAGGATATTGTTTTGCAACCCCAGTAAGGGGAAACCATGCTCAGTAAACTGGCCAATGAGCCAAAGCAAGCAATGACAGAATATAATTTTTCTATTCACTTCATAATTATATACATTTTCATGGGTACCTCCTACAATGGACCCTTACCATGCTATCTTCCAACATGTTCTCTAATATGTGCGCAATTTCTTGGAATGTGGGTCTCTCATCCAGGTCCAGCTGCCAGCACTGAAGCATTAACTGGTACAGATCATCATCAACGCAGTGCAACTGTGAAAGACGCTGTCCTCGCATAACCCTATTGCCAACTTCACTAGTGGCAACATCAGCATAAGGTGTCCCACCTAACAACACACACTTTTGATAACTATAACAACAATCTCAGATGTACAAAAACCAATAAAACAATCAGGAGTTTAACATACTTAGCTCTAATACACTAACAAGAAATTTAAACATTTATAAGGCTTTCACATTATGTCTGTCTTAACACAGCCCACACGCAGATTGAGTGAGTGAATGATTTTGTAACTCACCAAGTGCACAGATCTCCCAAAGAACACAACCAAAAGACCACACATCACTCTTGCTCACATGTGGCCTGCCTCGGAAAATTTCCTGAGCTGTCCACCTGGTGTAATCAGGATTCTGAAAGCAGAATTAGTATCACATGTACGAAGTTATTAGTCTACTGAATACCACAGACAGCCATGTGCAATATGATGCCTTACCTCATTGTATTTATTATAATGAGCAATTCCACAGCCTGTAACTTTGGGTACTATACCATCTGCCATTAACACATTCCTTGCTGCTAGTTGTGTATGAGTGATTTTGTTGGAGGTCAAGTAGTCCATTCCTTGTGCAATGCCAAGAGCTGTTTCCAAAATCTGGCTTTCAGCTAGGGAGCACATTCGCTGTCTGGAACGACTTGTATCCGATATGTGAACTTGGACGGAGAATGGGGTAGCACAATGCTCCAAACAACGACTTTCTATCAGCACATCTTTCAAACTAGCAGGATGATATTCAACCACAACGAACAATGTGTCCGGACTTTCACACGTGCCCACAAGACTTATTACATTTGCATGACCACCAATCCGTATCAACACACCGAGGTCTTGCAACATTGATTTCTTCTCAGCAGGTGTTAACTCCCCATCTGCTATTGTGTGAATGGCAACTGGAACAGGGAAGCCCCTCTGCTGAACAATTCCTCTCATCACATTTCCAAACTTCCCATGGCCCAAGATCTCTGATTTTACATCCAGAAAGTTACGAGGTATGTTCCACACTTGCTGCTTCAGATTTTCATAGTGATTCACTCTTATGTCTTCTTCTTCAGGTATAAAACCATTATGGATATAGCCATTTGGTTCCTGCAAAAAGGGACAATAATTAGGATAACACACTGTAAAAAGGTATAGGACTCGAATGCAACCTTTTATGGTAAAGACTTACTACTTCAATCATGGGTCCCTGCAGAGAAAGTTCCTGGTGATCAGAATTTTGCCTGCGCCTACTCAGATGTCTGGGGAGCATAAAATAAGTAATCACTGACAGCAAGAGTAGGAATCCAAAGACACCAATGGCCACAGAAAGCCCAATAACCAACCCTGACCCTCCAGGACCTGGAACTGTTAAGACCCTCAATTAGACACTTCTCAAAATAGGACAGGGTGACACAGCAACAAGCTTCAAAGTTTAATGGGTTATTTAAAAATTGATGCCATTAAGGCATCCATTTTTAAATAACCCACAGTGTTACATTTCCAAAAAGGGGGGAAAAAAATCATACTATTATATTCATACTTACATTATAAAAAAAAAGCAAAATCAATGCGTGACTGATAAAACTGCACTATTGAACTTTGATATTATACAGAACTGAACAACACAGTTTATTTATATAAATTTATACAAATTTTTTTTGTACATTTTGGTGAACTGTCACATTTAATATACTTTTGCTCATATGAACAAAATACCACACACACATTTGTGCAAATTAAATATTTAAATCACAAGTCAAGCTATAAATATGAACCATTTTATTAGAGATTGTTTAAATACAGTATACTGACTGCGTCTTACCTGGCCCCTTAGTTCCTACATCAAGAACCACGTGGCCCAAGTGAGCATATGTAACTTTGGTGACATTGTTCAAACTGCTCACCACCCCAAGTGTAACATGAACGTCATTTTCTGGAGGCAGTGGTGGATTAAGATAACCTCCATACACGCGGTCATCACCAACAACAAATTCATCTTTGAGATCCTGGAATCATGGAGCAAGTTTTATGAAACTTGTACTCGAGCATTAAATTTACATGACCCCAGATAGGAGGGTCAATTATCTTACCTGAGGGTCTAACTCAGCTGCAATATAGTAGGGCAATCCTTCAGACTCAGCCTCTTGAAATGATTTTAGCATATCTTTCCTGAATGCACTGCGTCCACCCTCATAAACCACTACCACACGATATGCTGTGATTGGACCATTCTCATTTACTGCTGGTAACAACTCAACCACAACTTGACCTTTGTCTCTCTTTACAATTCTAGGTACTGTGGGCTCTTCAGGTTCTGAAAATTCACAAGGAAGATCTTGCATAAAGTATGACTTTAATATTACATTTCATAACAGGTTAAATAAGAAGGTTCAAAATGAAAACAATGACTGTCCAAATGCAACTATTTAGTTATGTTTGGACACATACTGATGTAATTTTTGTACTATTAACAACACAATGATATGCCATTCATTAATATTAAGATGGTTAATTTGTACATGACATATTAAAAAAAACAGGACGATATGAATAAACAATAATACCTCCATTTTAATACACACACTTGTGCAGACAGTAAGTTAAGTATGATACTGGATGAAACACAAGCAGATGGTACACTGTGGGAAGGAATCCCAGAAATTTGAGATGCATATTTTTTAAGCTTAGGGGATTTTTTATGCTATTTGCTTGTATCTGTATTAAGGAGTTACATACGATGAACCGAGGCACGTTAACGAATAATTAGTGAAGGAACCAGCCTTCAATACTGTATGTACAAATGGCGGTAAAAATTTTGTCAGATATGCATTTCTGTAACGTACACCATTATTTCATTATCTGAGTTGAAATACAAATGCCTAAAAGTTTATCTTGAGGCACTACAAAAGAAACCCATCAAGATGTGGTCAGTTTAACCAGTCTACAAGATGTGTGTATTCCTCTAGTCCACTCTATGTAATTAATCATGTTAATGTCTTTAACAATGCCCCTTGTTTTCTCTCCTCACCCCAATCATGAGAGTGGAAGCAGCCACAGAAAGGAAGCGACACAATTCATCAGATCCACGAAGGGTTTAAATATATCAAAATTGAAAATAAACACAAATGAATATACATACAACACAAGATAAGTGCACTTACAAGATGCTGCACTGAAAGCTCTTACTCCTTTTCATGTAACTCACTAAACTACACAACCTAGCCAATGTCATGATCCGCAACATCACAAAATAAATAACACACAAAGCAAGCCACAGCTTACTTCGATGCAAAATACCTCCTGGTGCACCAAAGCCAAATTTTGAAAAGAAAACCCAGACAAAATTTTGAAGATGTTGTCAAGTTGGAAGGCCACATAAGAATAGCCTTCAGGGTACACAGTAAGGATCAAAAACCACAAGGCATACAGGTGCAGAGTGGGAGGGAAACATGAAAGGCACAGCTCAAACCAATCTCATGATATCACTACAATCCACTTCAGAAAGTACGTGCACCATATTTGGCACGACACAGTATTATGAATGGTAACACAACCCTGTCTTAAAATCATGCACATTTGTGCACAAATGGGCATTTTTTCATTTCAGCGGTTATCCGTGTCCTGGTTATATGGAGGACATAGAAATAAAAATACAGTGGCATTCAAAGGCAGTTATTATGATTCCAATAATGATTTTGACCAAGACAGTAGCTACATCCAAGCACCACAATCTTCCTTGTCTTTCTCCAACAACATTGAAACAAATTATAAAGGAAGATTTTTGTGATGTTAACACAAGATGACTGGATCAATGAAGTCACATAACACCTAAATAATATTGGTGCTGGGATGAACTCATAAAGGAACTGAAAGAATAACTGTACAGTACTAGTACAAAGTTTTGGTTCGGTGACCACAAGACATGGCATACAAAGATAACTAGCATTTACAAACAGCCAAAGAAAAATTTCACGACAGGTGTTCAGTTTCAGGGATTCAGGCTAATGAGAAGAACTTGGCAGTATTCCAAAGATGCTACATTCCCCTGACTTTGGTTGGAGTATTACACAAATTAGGCAGTTTTGGGTTCAGCAGGTACCAGGAGATCTTTCTCCAAGAGGTAAAGCAGGCGTGGCATGAAGCTGACCACTCACCTCAACACAGTGCCAATGTTAGGAAAGGCTACAGCTACACCTCCAGCTTCCTATATGTCCTCATGGCATGCAAAGGGGCAATTTTACTTTCACAAGTTGTTACAGTCAACTTACAGGTATATTACACTTCATTTGCCAAAGCTGTACTTAACCCTTTGGCACCAGGCATAAGTGTCTGGCGCAGTGTTGAAAGAGTGTAATTTTAATAAGGAATGCATAACAGCACCTATAATTGGTCATTGCCAATAGCAAATAATCTGTGCCAAAGGATTAATTATCCATCCATGCTATCATATATCTTTGGTTGCTCATACAACCTTACATAAACAGCACTAACCATCCCAGTGACAAAATTATCTTAGTACTGATACGTAAGTACACACAATTTTTATGCTTACCTCCTATCTCTGTCCAGATTATATCTGATATATTCACTCCAATTACATGCAGAGAGTATGTAGCCACAGATATATTGTACTGGGTGCCAGGATGAAGGTCTGGTAATCCAGCTTTCAAAGAAGAATTGGGAAACATCCACTGTCGAGGTTCCAGCTGGTTGGTTGTATATGATGTATTTATAGCATTTGCCACAACAATATAGTCACTGAATACATCATTAAGGGCAACCGGAGGGGTCCACACTGCTTGTACACTAGTGTCTGTGGCATCATAAAGTTTTAGTGATGCAGGTGGGCCAGGAACTGTGCAGACAAGAGACAAACTAAAACTTCAGCACATGTTATGACTTAAAGTTATGGCACAACCTTCTTAACAATGATTTTAAAGGTGCACAGAGTTTAAAAATTAATCAGGCATTTTAAAAGAAGGCAGAATAAATCATATATGTGTAGACCCTGAGAATATTAACATATCTGGCAGTGAAATTATATAATAAGATTTCACTGTAAATGATGCAGGTCATGACAGTCAACAACTAACTCATGGACTACAGTCCGTCCTGAAAAACTAGCAGGTGCTCAGCTAGTCAAGAAATTCCTGGCATTTAATGGAACCCATAGGTTCATCACCACATTCACAACAGCCTGCCATTTGACCCTATCCTGGGTCAGATCAATCCAGTGCATGATCCACATTGTATTTTTTAAGATCAATTTTAATATTATCCTCCCTTCAATGCCTAGATCTTCCAAGTGGTCTCCTTCCTTCAGCCTTCCCCACCAAAACCCTGTATGCATCTCTCCTCTTCCCCATATATAACACATGTTCCACCCACCTCATTCTTCTTGAATACATCACCCAAAAAATATTTGGTGAGTACAGATCATTAGCAACTAATTAGAAAAAGTACACTGTGTAACTCAGTAACATGGAATGGTCATCCTAATACAAGGGTGTTAAAATACTGTATGTTGGGGGGTGGGGGGGTGGTGGAAGGCCATACACCTCCAACTGGATGGAACTTGCAAGGTTTGTAGTTTTTACAGCAGTGTAGCTGAAGATTCCATTCCTCTGGGCAAAGACACTTCGTGACTTCACGAATTGGTAATCAGCTGCTGATGTTCTGAAGCAAGGTAGTGTCCTGATCTTTATGACATGAAATATCCAAGACAAGAAGAATTACTAGTCCATTATAATTAACAAATAAACGCACAACCTTTGTATTTACACATTTATATTACGTTAAAACACTGAAGACTACTACATGTTTCAATCCCTGTTGGATCATCAGGGAGTACACACATCAAATTATTTTGTACAAACATTAATAAAACTGTCTAAATACAAACACTGTACAATTGTTGGTTAATCATTATAGATTCGTCATCATCAATACACAGAATGGATAATATAACACACGAATAATTCTTCTCGGATTTTCCCAACCTTGAAGAAGAGGGCGCTATGCCACCTCAAGATGTTGCAATCCTACCGCCCACTGATGCAGTGTCATATTCCAGAAGAAGAGAAGCCTGGGCATAGCTTGTTTATGAAGATACTTCCTCCTGTACCCTCCCCTACAAAGGCATGGTTATCACAGGAATACTCACATGAAGTATTCTTTAAGAGATGTTTAATGGGACATGCCAGTAAACAAACGTGGGCTGGGAAAGTGCAGTTGGTATGGTGACTCACGGTGGGCCGGACAGTTGGGGACTGAATCCCTAGGGGAGTGGAGGAGGTAAGATTTTCTGCACCTGTCCAGGACAGCCTTTGGCCCACCTGGCCTCCTGTACAATGGGTACTGGGCATCTTTCATTGGGGTTAAGCAGCTGGGGAGTGGCACTGACCACCCACCTCTAACTAGCAGCTAGGTTAAAGAAAAGAGTAGAACTATAACTCTACTCCCTCTGTGGGTCTTCGTGGCCTGTTCTAGGGTGAACTTTACCTTTACAAGCATATCAACAAACGTGTTATTATACCATCATACCAATGATGTGTATCAGGATTAACAGAAGGTCTTGATGCAGCACAGAGTTAGACATTCCTATCACTCCAGGAATTAACAAGTGCAGACTGAGCAAAACCACAAAATCTTCAGCCAGGACAATGGTACCCCAGCCAAATTCAAACCAGATACCCTCCCAACACAGTACAGAAAGTTACCACACCAACCTGTGCAGAAAGATGGATACTGAGGAAATACATTCAATATGCCTACTGGAAGACGGCACAGGAACATGTCTAGTGACAAACATTTGTGTTGGCAGACTACGTTAAAAAATAAGATATTTCCCAAATACAATGGAACAGTCCCTTTCAATGGTATAGGAATGAAAAGTCATTCAACAGACATCATGAATTCAACTTCAAAAACTGTCGAGCACTTTAACAATGCATTCTTCTTAACAGGAAATAAAACTACAATGTGTACTAAAAAATAAATTACTCTCATTTCATCCAAGTATATGGACATTTTTCTGAGATCAGAGATGATTATTCATCTTCTCTAACATTGGCATTTTGATATTGAAAGTGTAACCGCTTACTTTCCACAAAGAAGATTAGTTGGCTCTTAGCACTGTTACTAACAATACGTAGTTCCCTTTTCTTACATTTAACTTCACACCATTACACCGATCACATACAGTGATATAAAATAAAGCAAAACAATTTTTTGAAATCAAGTAACATCCCACTCTACCTGCAACACATTTCAACTATGCTTGGTCACCTTCAGTGCATCTCCCATTACAAACATACTAAACATGAACATATCATAAAAACAGATACCACATCAGCATGCGATATGAAGAAATGTATCAAGATGCACAATATACAAGACACTTTTTTTTTTTAATGAAAATGAATAACAGTATGATAAACATGTACTGAAGAAGTATTGGGTTGCTCAATAAATTCTTTACTGTTGTTCTGTAAATTGAAATTATAATATTAAACTTTTATGGTGACTGCCTGTGCCTGAATAATATTTCTTAACAATTCAATTATAACAATAATTTTAACAAATAAGGGTGGCTGTACAAATACATACTATGTTCTTACTTGTAAATTTATGCCTCATAAAGATCGCCAAGCTTCAATGAAACAATCAGCGATTACAATAAAACAATCACTGTCTTAAAAATCTCGGTATGCTTTATTGGTAAAGAATTTAGTGCATGCCCTTGTATTAAACATTTACAAAGGGCAAATACCAGATGTAAAGTGGATGGCCTGGACAAAACCAAACGATGGGAAGGTTACAGTGTTACCCATATGTATGTATGTATGTATGTAGTAAACTAACACTTTGTCCTAATTTATCCCCTAATATTCCTATTTCATGGACCTCTCCTTCCCCATCCAACTGCCAGCAAATTCATTCCTCCCACATAACCAGCATTTTCTCCATAACATCAGAACTCTTCTTACAATAAAACCAACTAGATGCAATAATTTCTCAAATTTATTTTGGAATATAACTCTACACGTTTCAGACAGTTCCTCTGTCCATCATCAGAAGTTTTTCACTGTACACACAGCTATGGTATATGTCACACATCTTGCAAGCAGGATCAGGACAGTACTGGTTTCGTCCTGATCCTGCTCGCAAGCTGTCAGCAAACCTGTATGACATATATCATTGCTGTGTGTACAGTGAAAAACTCCTGATGATGGACACAGGATCTGTCCAAAACATGTAGAGTTATATTCCAAAATAAATTTGAAAAATTGGTGCATCTTGTTGGGTTTATTATAAGAATTTATCATGATGCACGGTCACCTGAACGCCAAAATCAGAAGTCTTCTTATGTGACAAGGCAATGACGGGATTAAAACCAAGATGGACTTCCATTTAACATACCCATCCATCCAGTGTCAAGCACAGCATTAGACACGCTTTCTTCACAGAATGCTGATTCATTTGCTGTACATAATTTGGAGCATTCTGCAGGTCTATATCTGCCATAGGTGCCACCACAGTAACAAGTTCCAGCATTCTTGAAGAAAGCATACCTGTAAACAAAAAGTATAGCCTGTGATGTAGAAGTAGCAGGAGACTGGACTGGACCGTGAAGATAACACACAATGCAACAATAAAGTATGGCATCACGTACAGAACGTAAAACCGCATTTGTTCACAGAAAATCCACACACACACGCACGCACACACACACACATGCGCACAAACACACACACACACACACATATATATTATATATATATATAAATTCATGGATACATATACATACATATATGGATTTTCCATGAACTAAGGTTGTTTTACATTGTGTGTGTGTGTGTTTAACTTCAGTTCT
>Ga0123354_10014028_pt1 | contig 12469 bp, 5 predicted proteins | sample TergutLab28metaG_2_FD_97872 | JGI IMG/M metagenome (GOLD analysis project Ga0123354, IMG submission 97872) | Labiotermes labralis P4 segment gut microbial communities from Petit-Saut dam, French Guiana - Lab288 P4 | ecosystem: Host-associated > Arthropoda: Insects > Digestive system > Gut ... | reverse complement strand
CATTTGCCAAGCACCTAACTCTACTCTAAGTTCTCCCTCACTCCCACAAACTACACTTGCCCTGTCTACAGGCTGTCTGTGCATTTTTAACGTGTTCCTGGTGTTCACAAAGGGGAGCTACATAAATATAAGTAGGAAGACGGGGCTGGTGACCAACTTTAACCTTGAAATTTGAGGTTTGCGGAGAGGGGATGAGGATGCTGTATAGTGGGTATTCTAATTACTCGACAAACAGCCTAACACTCCAGAAGACCCAGAATCTTCAACTGTAATTTCCATCGCCTGTGCTCACCTCTCCGTCCGACATTTATGCTGCAAATCTTTAAGAAATCATACACATGATCAAAACCGTATCATTATGCCCAAGAATCACTCTTTGTAACAAAGAGTCTTTTATATGGTACTTCAGGCAAGTAAGCAACTTCCCTAACTTTTATCTAATGTTTATCAAATGGCAGACACATTAGTTAACAAGACAGCATCTAAATTACTTTCTCAAAACTTAGCAATGTCAACTCAAACTAGAAAGTAGCACTTAATCTGAGGTTCCCATGTGTATGCAGAACAGGATATTACACATAAACTGCAGCACATAATGTCATAACAACTGAAAATCCACTATTTGAACAGGTCCATCAAATGTGCCAGTAAGACATTCTGAATTCTGACTTCATGTGCATGTTAAATGTGTAGTTTAAAATGCATACTAAGAGACAATCACATTACTATAACACACTAGGAATATATCAATTAATTTCTAGTATCAACTATCATACAAAATTGAAAAAGAAACACACCAAACACATACTGTTAAAAGAATATCAATTTTCATGAGATATCATCCAAAAATCATTACAGTTATATCTACAGAAAAATAAAAATACAGCAGAGTCATGAATATCTGACATTCAGTTATCCCATATTCTGCTTTATGCTACGGAGCCACACAATGTGCCACTTACAACTTTGTGCTATATGCACACGAATTTAATCAATTTAAGATCTCCTTGTCCATTTAGTGGATTGAAATTTGCTACAAATAACTGTTGTGTACTCCATCACATTAGTTGTATAGAATAATAATTATTAATAAACCAAATTTGTACTTATACTGCAATTCCATTTAATTTGTGGTTTGTTTCACGTTATCCGACATTTCTGGTAATCTGACCAGACACCAGTCCCAATTATGCTGGACAGTCAGGACTCTACTGTACATACATATGTTGTTTCCTATTGGTGTACTCTGACAGGCCACAAAACATCACATCAAGATGAAAGAAAGCAAGTTTATTTGGATTCAAACACTTCAACAATTGGATCCTTAGAACGAAATTTAAAATTCCTCAGAGTGCAAGCAGCTGAATCCCTATGGCTTCTGACTAAGAGTCCATACCTTCACTAGTGAAGGATATCACATGTTAATCACTACCAACATTCCTGTGAAGCTAACAGCTAGAAACCTAATACAGCAAAATATGCTGGAGGCAGCAGAAGTGTAAGAGCTCAAGGACATGGAAAAGTGGTCAGAAATGGAACTCCTTTTCTTCAGCTCAAGAAAGTCTGTAACTGTTATGTCCTAACCCACACAACTATATTACCCAAAAGATTTGGTGTAATTATTTCCTGCACTGCTTCATCCATGTTCACTGTTCACTAACAAAATTAAACATTAATGTATAATGCCCAAACACAAGTTTCTTACACTAAAATGGAAATGCAGCAGGTTTTAAAATAATGCTGTGATACACAATACTACTTGGGTGAACTTTAAAATCTGCAAATGTTCAAACAGTGGCCATAAAATCAGCTGAAATATACACCAACAGGAACATACAGAGTCATTAAAATTTTTTCAAACTGCTTAGAAGCACATACACCACCCACAAAATTATTGTACATATATAAATAAGCATAAACATCATTACATCAGTATAATAAGTGAAGCAATTAAAAAAAACGAGTCCACTTACATTTTGCAAAATTGCATTGTCATGAACAGTTGCCAAATGCAATGGTAATAAACTGTTAATCAGTACACAGTACCGTATTGCACCCTTTGATTACATCAATTAAAACAAATCATATTGTATATAATAACGATGGCATAAAATTCTCCTAACGGAATACAAAATTATGTTGGCTGTGGTCAATTTACAGTTCTTTATGCACCATTATATATGGGCTTAGAAACTTCCCCATCCTTCTCTTTACCATCCTCACTCCTGTAAGCTACGAAGTAATTTGGGTAACAAAAGACACCTTAAGAGGGTGGGAAAATATGAAACTCCTGTCATTTGTCGTTCCTAAATGTGAACTACTAGGCCAGCTGTCAAAAAAGGGAAAGAGAAAAGATGTAACACACAGTGCACAATCATACCATGAGAGAAGACTTCAAACAGAGCCCTTGCGTGGGAAAATGACACCGTAAGAAGCTGTCTGGGAGAAGACAGAAACCGTTAAACAACTACACCAAGTGAAATTGTATTTTTCATCTACCTTACATAGTAAATAAAACTTCATACAAATCATAGCCAAAATCTGTCTTCCATATAAGTACAACTGACACAAACCAGAATAGCATTTATACAGTGGTCAGTGATGTCAAAAAACTATCTCACTGTCTTAACAGAATGCCCATGACAACAAAAGACTAATCACTTTGTAATGGTACACTGACTGAACTTCTCTCCAGCCCCACAATATATGTGCAGCCAACTTCCATTCTACTTCAAATCAGTTGCACTTCTTAGCCAGCCCATAAGATTTTAACTTCATTTTCAGTGTCACACATGAATTGCCTTTCTTTCAGACTTTTAGTTCATTTATGGGGCACAAAGAAGAACACTGGATTTGGTGCATAAAACTCTGTGCCAGTGGATATAATCTCACAATGCAGACAAAATTCTCCGTGCATAAAGAACAGAACATTGAATGCACACTTCAGTAACAATATTACATACACATATAACAGACTTCACAAAAAAATGTTGTAAAATATTAATTTACTTGCATTCAACTTTGTAAATCTTTTGTCTTTCTCCACTATTCTTCACCGACCACACAAAAAACATATTTTCCATTACAAGTTACATACAGGAATTTATCGGTGTTTTGAAGAGGCAGGACATTATTCCTTCCAACACTTATTCTGTTTGATCACCATAAATTGAAAACAATTCTCACTCTTTAGTTTTTAATTTTTCACAACGCAGCAATAACAATTTGTATCACCTGCTTCAACATCAATTAGCTTAGCATTTTGCCCACTCAATGTCTTTAACTGTCATGTTCTCTTACCACAATCAACAGAGACCATTTACCATAACATTAATAAACTGATTTTTATAACAGAGAATCCTGATCTGAAGGTCAGGTCTAGTGGAATAATAGAATGCCGTATTGTGTACCCTTCCACTGTGCCTGAACTCCAGATAAGGATTCACCACCGTGTTTAATGTTAAAAAACTCTTTAATTTCAACCACAGCATGCATTTATGAATGTTCAATCAAGAATTGTTCCTTGACAATCAGCCAACTGACCTTTGTAATGAAAATGCTGTGTTTACTTGGATGTATAAACAAGAATGGTTAATAATGTTTAGTTGATGATTTAAAGAGTTAACACATTAAATACTGCACTAATGACAAGAATTTCAGAAACATATTGCAAACTGTAGCCATTTCATTTGATTTGTTTTAAGATGTTAGATAAAAATTGTTACTTAACATGAACATTTTCCATATTCAAACAGAATTACAGTGTTTCCCAGACACAAAGTTTTCTCATGTAAAATGATAGTTTTCTGCACTTCTGCCAAAAATTCAATAATAATAATTTAAATTATCCTGCACATGAAGTTCCCATGTAAAAAGTTCTCCCATTTTAGAAGTTTACTTTCATTGGATTTCTCTATGCAAAATTTCCAACATAAGATGTTTACAAGGCTTTACAGCCATTATTCATTTCTTGCTGATTGAACAGTGACTAAGTCGATAATACATTGCAGACCACTTGATTGCTTGTGAGTGGCCTATTGATTGTTGGTTTCCAGTTCCACAATTTTCATTGTTTTTTTTACTAACAAAGCCTTTTGTACAATTGCTGCAACAAGACATTAACTCCAAATGTAATTTTGAAGAATTTGTTGCAGGAAAGACAATATGTTGTGACATTTTGGAAGTTAGACACCCCACTGTGCTTTCATTTAATTATTATTATCTAAATAAACAGTAAACACAATTAAGTAAATATCATTAAATGCAACATGTTTTGTCCTTTAAAAGGTCATCATCACGCTAAAATGCTTGTTTAAAACATAAAAAGGATACATAATTACTTTTTCAATAGTACTGCGATCTCTATTTACAATTCATGTTCACATGTTGCAGTTAAATACAGGTTAGATATTAAAATGGTTTTAAAACAGTATGTATGTTGGTGATGCAGACAGGTAGAACAATGTAGTTAATTCAACTGAATTACTCACACAGAGAGGAAGAATGGCGATAACTGAATTATCAACACTGTTTTACCTGTCCACATTACCGACATACCTATTGTTTTAAAATCATTTCAATTATTAACCCACACAGAACTGCTAGATGTAAACATTAATTGTAAATTGAGATCACAGTACTAATGAAAAAGTAATTATGTATCCTTGTTATGTTTTAAACAAGTACTTTAGCCTGATGATGACCTTTTACACGTCACGTTACAGTAAATGATATACATACTTATTTGTGTTGACTTTATTTACATAATGATAATTAAATGCGGTGACTTATGGAACCCCGAAGACTGTAATGAGATTCCTGACGTGGAAGGAACAGCTGAGGTAAACAATGAAAGTGCACCTGCGCCAAAAGCTACTAAGTTTGGACTCACATTTATATGTGATCCATTAAATCCTATGCTTCATGAATGTTTCTTTAGCACTAAAGCAAAAAAAATATTCTGGTGTGGCCATTGTATATCCCAGTAATAGCAAAAACTTATACTCGTGATTTGTGTAACTGAAATGTCAATAAACGAATGCTTCAGATTAAAATACAAAAGTACATCCAAACATCAAATCCAATTTTTTTACATGTACCTGGTAAGAAGTTCTCCCCAATTAAGAATTCCTTTTCAGTGGTCTGGTGAAAAAAGGTTTATGTTTCAACCAACGAGTGCTGACAACTGTACATAAAACTGACCACTTACAAAATCCAGAAGGAGAAAATTCAAACCCACTCAATGAGTTTAACATAGACATCTAAAATAACAACTGCATCAAAATCCATTTGTTCAGAAAAGTAACATTACATGTGTATAGCTAAAAGAGCTAACATTTGCCTGTGAGTTGCACAATGTGCCTGACAAGATAAGCAACTGTGATAATGATGAATAATCATCCTCCAAGAAGGGTAACGGTAACATAAAGCTGTCCCAGTACATGCTGTGAAGGCATATGGGGGAATGGAATTATAATTTCACTCATTTTTAACCTCAGCACTATATAGGAGAGACATGTGGTCACCATCACACTCTGGGCACTCTACCTGCACAGAAAGAGCTTCCAAAAAGTTTCTTCAAACTGAATCACTAATCTCAAACGCGCTGGGCAGCCAAATGCTACACTAACTGATGTGCCACTTACCTGCATAGCAATTGACTGATGGCAGCAACAAGTGACGCAAAAATTGTGAAAATATTAACTGTGTGTTATTATTACTATTATCATTAACATTATTATTATTATTGTTGTTGTTGTTATGATACATAATTTGGACTTTCATTATCAGATTAAAACATAACATTTTAACAATTATGTTTCCAAGACTAACTCCTTCCTCAGGTAAAATAAAAGAGAGGCCATTTCTGAGAGCCCCACCAGACAAGGACACACAAAAAGCTGCTCTGTCTAATGGGCCCAAAAGAACATGCTTGTACCTTTTGTACTTTTAGCTGAAGACAGATCCTGTATCTGAAACAGCATCCTCTAAAATTGTGTTTGAATGACACAACTTATAAAAAGTCACAATCATGTGCAATAATAAATTATAACAACTACCAGACAACTGGTGAAGAAACGCTGTGTTCAGTAACATGAGATTCATGTCATAAACAATAAAATGGATGTTTCAACAGTACAATGTTAAAACACTCTTTACTAATTACATTTCCAATGAGACCCAAGGTTCTCAAGGCAGTGAATATTAAGACTGATGTACTCTGAGCTGTGATACTGTGTAATCTCACAGACAGTAACAAGCATTTCAGAAGTGATCAACGTTGAAAACTATCAACCAGATTACACAGCATTATATCCGAAAAGAATGTGGTCTTAACTGTATTTCTGAGTCGGTATCCCAGACATTACACAAAAACAACAGCAACCAGTGTATAAGTACCATACCACCAACGTATAGTGAGTGGCAGTCCAATTAAATAAAGGATACTAGATGGAAGTTGTGAACTACATGGTCTGGCTGCTACAACCCGGTGATGGGTGTTTAGTATTGATATCTCAGACATGGTGATGATGTGAACAATCAAGAAAGCTCTTCCAAGAAAAGCAGACACTCACATATAAGTATTATATAAAAAAATTAAAACTTATAAAACCGTATAAAATACAAATTATGTTTCATTAGAAAAACAACTTCAAGCACAATTATAAACTGTATATACCACAGCTTCTTACATACAATTCTGTTATGACTAAAGTCTGTGTATGATAATCATGTTGGCAACATTAGACAGTCAGGTCTGCTTTAACGTGTTTTATTAATGTGAAATGGCCATAAAGCAATTCATGAATAGTTGAATGCAGTGTGTATAATGCAAAATTTCACATATACATATTGACTACTATGCAGTTTTAACAACCAGCGTGAAAGACTTTTAAAGTCCCCCCAAGGGTTTTTTTTGTTTTTCTTTATTACATGATTTTGCAAAACACGATGTCGCACAAGAACACAGCTACTGTTATAGCAGAACTTACTGTACATTATGAAACATATATGGTAGACAGCAGCCAGTAACCACAATGCTGGGTTTTATAAGCCTGGGCTTCAAACTAGTAACTTCAGATAGCATGCCAGCATATAACCTTCCCAACCCATGTTCCTTTTGAAACACATTCAATGTATGAGACAGTGAAACCTGTGAAATTGGCAATTCCTGAAGTTTGCCAACTGCCATGTTTAATTGAACCACCAAGAATCTATGCATTTATTTATGACTGAGAATCACTAGCAGTTGGCAACACTGCAAGAACATATACATCAAAATGCTATGTCATACTACAATCCTTCAAGTCCATAGGGCTTTTTACATTCCAGTACATGAAACTGATAGATATCAGAATGTGTTCTTCATTTCTGGTAACGTGTAATGTTGACATCACATTTTTCTACAATGAAGTCTTTTCAAGCAGCAGCTTTGGAAAGGATATCGATTTCGAAGACGCAGTTTTTGAAACACTGGAAATCCCTTCCATCTCAGTGTAGCATGCTGCCAGAACAGGCATCACTGCAGTCACTTGCAAAGCAGACTTCAGATCTTTAATGTGAGTATATTTTCAGGTTCATACAAGTTTATTTTGTTTGCTAAAGGGAGCGACAGTATCGATGAACCGCTCCATATGTGAAATTGCATAAAAATTCCCGATTTAAGGACTAACAACATACAGAGAGCAAAGAGTATGTCTAGAGTTCCTTCATACCATCATTCAGAGCAGTGGGATAATTTCTTACAAGATAACCAGTTTTCTGGCAGGTTTCACTGTAACGTGAAATACCATATGGCACAGAACAGAACCCGTTAAACTATGACCTATGCCTGATTTTTGTTCGTGATGAAGGTAGCATACACCAAGGAATAGCACCTACCACTGTTGGTAGACTCATAGCATTCCATAACGAATGTCTTATAAATGTTTAATAATGTAAGATACTCTAGAAATAAAGAAGGCTCGGCTGTGCATCAGTCATTCTTTTTTTGTGCAGTCCAAGAATTTTAAAGCATTGAACATTTCCTCTGGCGTCTCTTCTGAGGCTCGGGTCGTAAAACTGCACGCACAGCTTCATCAAAAACCTACCAACAGAATAAATCACTGAATGTCATGTTCAAGTAATTCGTGAGTACTCCTGCCTCATGCTTCCCACTGTTTATTTTAACTTTCATAAAGGTAATTACTACTGCTATTTGTTTATTTTGGGTTCAAATCTCAGCAAAGAGACCAGTTGTCCTGACACAAATATTTTATCATTTGCCTCAGTTCTGTACAGGAAATTGCTAGAATACTGCCTACAATCATGGGGCTTCCTTCCACATTCCTTCCAACTCATTACTCACTAATTAATCAATCCAAAGCGTAATATATCCTGCATACACAGTAGTATTATCCACTTTCCCACAATATGTGGTGCTCAGTGCATATCACATGACCCATTTGCATATAACCCTACCTGCTTTAGTCCTCTCTGTGTGAGGGCAGAACATTCCATGTACTTCACAGCTCTCACTTTGTTTGCTAATTTCTGACCCTGTTCTCGCTTTATTGGTGACAGGCCCTGCTCTGCAAGAGCTGTCAATGTCTCTCTGTCATCACGCAAATCTATTTTTGTTCCTGGATTTTAAACAAAATGACACAAGATTAGCAATCAATGAAAATTTAGTACATTAATTTTAACCCCAGGAGCAGCAACTACCAATTTTTAAACAGAGACTATTTTAAAAGAGTAACAGATGATTACTTTAAACTGTGTTATTTTCTGTGAAAGGAAGTTGCCATTTCAGGCTGTTCTGCTTGTTGGATTACTAACATGAAATTGTAACTTACAAGTAACATCATGTTTTTGTAAATCTACAGGTCATCTGAGACAGCATTACACTAGCAACTGTGTCAAGTCAAAGAATTTGTTCTACCCATCCCAGCTGCAAGCTATACATTACTCCCCTCTCCTTGTTCCTTTACCTACATATGTCATTCTTTCAACTAAAATCCACAGTGACTCTGACTGCAGGAGACATCCTGAGCTGAATGCAAAATTCCGTCTTGATCTGGACCTCAAAATTCTGTATTTTGGTTGGGATGGTTCTGTCCATGTTAGTATCCATGTTTGGTTCTGTGGTGAGTAATGATGTATTTTGTTTTGAGAAGATATTGGCACACAGTACCAAGCAGAAATTTTGCCGAATGCACTGTATGGATACTGTTAAATGGTGCATGAAGCCAAGGAGCAGATTCAGGTATATGGTGCCTGTGAGTTCTCTCAAGATTTGGAATGTGTAGTACCTCACTGTCATCTACTGTATGCCGTTCAATAGTAAATTTTTTACTACATGGCATCTGTCATAATAATATTTGTGTTACTTGCATCCCTGAGCATTTCCAATGGATGGTATTGTACTGGTGTAGACAGACTGCACACATACAGTAAAAATAAGTAGATGCAAGCTGACTGATAGAAGGTATGAAGATACAATGAATCGAGAAGTAACATGAAAGAAGGGAACAGGAAACCTGTAATGTGCAGGATTCCTTACTACACTGTCTACCCAAAAACACACAGATTCTTCACACATTTGTAACTTCAATATACAAGCCCAAAAGAATGATGAATAACAGGTAAACCCTCTGAAGATTAAGGTGCTCTAAGATGTACCACATCTTCTGGTAGGCAGTTACTTATGTTTTGGAAAATCACAGTGCCTTCACTTTGCAGTCAAGCAGTTAAAGTCACTCCTCTTCTACTGCTTGACGCTGAAGACGAAGACAGTATGATTCTTTGAAACAACGGTAACTATTCAACACAGCATAACAACTCAGAAGACTGGAATCTTCAGCAACACTGCTAACAGAAACTCAAATTTCATACATATATCATCTGGACCAGGCCTTGAAGAATGTTACTTATTGTAAATTCTTCATAGGTTTGGACTAATATGACTCCTATGGTCACTGCTTGGACCTCATGGTCACATCAGAAAGTCTGAAATATTTGCTGGCAACATTAATAGAGGCAGCAAGAAGGGACAGTCACACAAATGACTAAACACTTTAACAACCGACAGCATGAGAGTCACGAAAATGATTGAACACCTTCACAGCTAGCTGTCCTATACAAAATCTGATGCTTGCTTTCTTGGCCTTTCATTCTTAAAAACACAGTCATCATTAAAAAAACCGCACTTTACAACAAAAAATAAACTGTGAAGTTATGCAAGCGACAAGCAAGAGGAGGCAGTAGCATAAACGATAACAGTATCATTTAATTGGTTCACCTCCCATGACATAAAAATCCTTAAATAGACCCCTGTCGCCTCTAAAATATCCCATAAAACAACTATGAAATCAATTCTGTGATTAATGTTTACTCACCTACTAATATCATGGGTGCATCTGGACAGTGGTGTTTGATTTCAGGGTACCATTTCGATGTAACATTTTCAAAAGAAGATGGACTAGTCACGCTGAAGCAGATCAGAAACACATCTGTCTGAAAATGCCACAAGTCACACACAGTTGTATTAGCAATCAGACACCGATACAATGTCGTCTATTTGCATGCATTTTTATTTCTTCAAGAAATCCAAACTTGCTGACAGATTAGATTAGTTCAAGTGCAATGACATCATATGATGTATCATAAGGAGCATAACGACGCAGTTACACTGCAAAGCTGCTCCTTTCACAGCTCAGACCTCAATGAACTATCTGCATTCTCTTCAGTTTTATTGTAGCAATGCAATGCAGGCTCAATCCATATGTAGACACAACCTCAAACAATAAAGTTCCAGGACTCTGTCTATAAGAACAGACACATACAAATGAAGAACACCATTTTATTTTCCCCCAAAATAATCTCCCGACAACAACATGCTTCTAAAATGTCCTAAAAATTCCACAAACCAGCCACTGAAGGCATAAAAAAAAAGTGAATTTTCTTTGGCAGCTACATTCTTCTGTCTCTCAAAAATGCAACTTGACCTCTTGAAATCTACTTCAGTAAACTTTCTGGCACCTGGACATTAATTTCAGAGTTCAATGGTTTTCATTTCAATCTCAAATTCTTTCTGTATCACACCGACTCTACAAAAAAGTTTTGATCCCAAACTTTGGCACATGAACACTCTAGGCCTTGGTGACGATTTTGTACTCCATCCCGTGCTATAATGTTTTGTTTCAGGATCATACTGAGACACCCAACACTCACCTCCATTAACCCTCTGACACCTAATGACAGGTAGACCCATCACATAGTGAGAAGCAATAAACCCAGAGCAGATTAAGGCAAGGGAATTTAACAGCTCTCACTTCAATTCCAGTCCTCTTAAGTTCCCCCCAGTCATTTAATACCACTGTCAAAGGATTAATGATGCAACTCAGAAAGTTTGGATAGGTTTGAGAGATCTGGATGAAGTCTTCACAAGTTGTGAGTCTGGGCTCCCTTTGCTCATCCATAAGACTTCAAAACAATCCCAATGCAAAGCTTCAGGACGAATCCAACAAGTTGTCTCCTGGTTGCTGTAGAGTTTATCCCCCATCTATTTCATGGCCATTCAATATTCTCTGACCACCAGTTCATGAACTTTTGTTCCAGACTCTGAACATTTCTTAAGATCTCAAGTCCTCTCTCAATCTTTTAAAATTTTCAATACAAGGCAGAGCTACATATGCAAGCCTGTTACAGATAACCTGAATGAGGGAGATCTTTTTCCCACTAACCCCTGGCAGACATAACTTGAATCAGCAGAAACCTGCTACAATTTGTGTGCCAAACAATACTTTCATGATAGCATCAGTCTTGGAACTTTATAGACTGATGTCGTATTTCACAACAGTCTCCTGTTGTGCTGTGTCCTGAAAATATTGTTTACCTGAGGATAGGAAAGGGGGCGTAATCTGTCATAGTCTTCCTGGCCTGCTGTATCCCACAGACCCAAACTTACGGGAATACCATCCACAACCATAGGTGCCGAATAGTTATCAAATCTGAAAGATAATACATTCATTTGAATGTGAAGATTGAGGGATTATAGATGTAATCTGAAAGGACATTTAACCAAATAAAAATTGGCACAACATGCTTCTGAAGAAGGTCATGAAATTAGTTGGACAGAAGGAGAAATTATGCAATTACAGGCCAATCCTTTATACAGGAAACACAAGGCACCTGCCAATGTGCCATGTTCTGATAAGTCCTTAAGCCAACCATGTCCGGAAATCTCCATTTGGTTTCCAGTCATAAGAAGGGAACTGGAATATGGACCAGAAATGGTTAGTCTTGCTTTATGTTGACTATGTTGTTGATTCTTGTCTTTGCCAACAGAGGGGGCCCTTTCAAGGGTATAATATTATATTCATAATGATGTATTTTTTGTCGATTTCATAATTTTTAGGTTAATGCCCTTGCCATTGCCATAGTTACTGACTCTGGTAATTATTGTTTATGTGGGTTTTATTAGTTTAAT
>Ga0123354_10014027_pt1 | contig 12469 bp, 5 predicted proteins | sample TergutLab28metaG_2_FD_97872 | JGI IMG/M metagenome (GOLD analysis project Ga0123354, IMG submission 97872) | Labiotermes labralis P4 segment gut microbial communities from Petit-Saut dam, French Guiana - Lab288 P4 | ecosystem: Host-associated > Arthropoda: Insects > Digestive system > Gut ... | reverse complement strand
TATGTGTGTGTGTGTGTGAGTGTGTGTGTGTGTGTATGTGTGTGTGTGTATGTGTGTGTGTGTGGTGTGTGTGTGTATGTGTGTGTGTGTGTGTGTGTATGTGTGATCTGGGAACCTTAACACTGAGGCGGCTTAGGTCCGAACTGAAATGTTGCCTTGATAAGAATGTTAATTAGTAATACTGTACCGTAATAACATGAAACCTAATGCTATACATAATAAATAAAAAGAGTAATAATTATTATGTTACTACATAATTTAGAAATTTTAAGAAGATTTTATGCTACGAACATTATACATTATTTATGATCTGATTGAAACTAGGTAATTTAAAATACATTTATGTTTTGTCGCTTATTACGCTGTTGCTGTGACAACTGGAGGTATACAGTATAGAGTATGCAGTATGCAGTATACAGTGTGCAGTATGCAGTATACAGTATGCATTATGCAGTATAGAGTATGCAGTATACAGTATGCAGTATACAGTATGCAGTATGCAGTATAGAGTATACAGTATAAACCTCTGATCCTGTAGTAAAACTAACTTGTAAATGTTTTCTATATATTAGGTACTGTTCATTATGTATATTTTGCTGTTACTTATAAAGTTGGTCCTGAGAAGGCACGTGTTTTTTCTTTTGTATATTAGTTTCTTAGATTTTTATGTTTTGTGCTAGTTTTTTAGCTGGACTTACGCTGTTAAACCAGCACGTTAATAAATGAGGTACTGAACTGCATGGAGCTAAACAATTATTTTTTTTATTCAGATAATCAGTTTGGATCTTTTCCAGAAACTGCTGCGCAGTCGCACACAAAGTCAACTGGTAGAAGAATGTACTTGCACATTCTTAATTAAGAACTTTATAAGCACAACTAACAGAGTTTTCAATCTGCCGCACAAAACAAGTAACGTCAAGTCCAATACGAGCTGCTGCTATCACTGGCTGTGAGCAGGAGAACGGCTGTTAAGGGAGAAGTGAAGACTCGTGTCTAGATATTTAATTACCGACGCTTTCGGGAGAAAATGCTGCCTTCATGTTCTCACGCTGAAATTGTATGTGAGCACTTTTCTACAAATAACCTTTTTTTTTTCTACCAGACTTTTTGACTTCGCATCCCAGAAGACAGTAATTTCGACAAACTCCAGTTTCTAAACAATTGCCTGTAATAACCTATAGCCTAGTATATTACCGTGTGTTTTAATATGGAATGTTACAAATTAACATGACATGTGACGTGCGTAAAAGATAACATCGAGGAATTTTCGTGTAACCAATTTTTGCTGTGGAAAAGCAGAAAATATTAAATATTATGAGTGTTTTCCTGTATTTTTGCCTTAGTTATCCCTGAAGCAAATCTCTATCTTCGCTGGTCCGTATTACATTTTCTTCTGTGGCCTGTTTGGATTAACCATATTTTTCCAAATTATCTCATAAAATCTAGATTATCGGAAAATAATGAACATACAATGTGATGTTTGATTTTCTTTACAAGGGTTGACCGAAATATATCTAATTCTATGAAGAATTATTGAGATATTCTCATTAATGTAAATAGGTCTTCATGTAGAGTATCCATTACTCTTATCACATTACAATAAAACTTGGACATCCTCGACAGATTATCTATGTAATTTAAAATACCAAATTTTACGAAAATCCTTCCAGTGGAAGCCCTATTTTACATGATGAGAGACGGACATCCAGCCAGACACGAATCTAATAGTCGTTTTTCGTAATTCTACGAAAACACCTAAAACCCAACAAAATATTTTCTTCCTAGAGGGACACCCCTAAATTTCTTTAAACACTCTTCTACATATTTCGGCACAGATAGGTGGTTATGAAGGCTTTTCCAGTATTAGAATAAGGAATATAGAAGCTAATTAAATATATTTTATTATACACATTTCGTTTATTGGGACATGCACTGTTGAATCTTTATACAATATATATATATATATATATATATAATGCTTATTCTATCACAAAATCTCCTTGACAATCAGGCAGCTGGACCGAAACTTGTAGGAGATAATTTAAAGAAAGTTAGGGAATTGTTCATATTATAAATGATATATTTTGTTGGTTTTTAATTTTTACATTTGTCCTCAAAAAAAGTTTAAATAACTACAGGCCACCAATGATCACAAATTGACGCTGCTCACGAAACCGAATATTTCCCTGCATTCACCAGGATACGAGCTTGTTCTGACATATGTTGATGTCAGCTACCTGCTTTCAGATTTTTTGACGACTTCTCTCATTCCTCTGACAGGTTCTGGGTTACGGTAATATGAGAAGAGAGTCGTGACTTTCATCACAACATGACAGCAATTCGCGAACACAAAATGGCCTGCTTCTCAACCAGGAAATTCTAAAAACCTTCCTAAATGTCGGTCAAATTAAATGTTGGAAATTTTTAGACGTAGAATTGCATATTACATACCAGGTAATATAAGGGCAAGGTTTCACTTGTTCGTAAATTCTACAGTACAGTGTTAAATATATGTACCATCTAAAGAAGAATTTTAGCTTCAACCTGTATTCATTTGCTCTATGTAGTTACATTACTAAACACAGATAAGGGACCTTGTCCTATAATCTGTTAAACCGTGTCGACTGGTTAAAACGTTAGGCCCTCAAGAAGGAGGTATCAGTTTTCTCCGAAATATTGGTGAATATTTACCAGTCGAGAGGCTTAACATCCCAAAAGACTTTGATCTTCACCAGCACTGATATAAGAACGGCCAATCTCGCAAAGAGCGGTTATTTTCCTAGATGATTCTTCTTTTAAATGGAAATATGTTTGGTCCTCATTAACGTAGAAACGTTTTTGTACATATTATTTGGACGAAATTTGGTGTCAATATTTAATTAAGTATGGCCCCATACAAGAAATACTGGGGAGTGGCAGTATAGCTCCAAGTATTAAGTGACTCAGCACAATCTGAAATTGAGAGCAAGAAGCCTTTCAAAGGCCTATTGAAACCGCTACAACTTAAAAAGCTGAAACTTGAAACCTTTGAACAAGAAATTGTAAGTAGGGTTATTTTTATGCAAGACGGAGCTCCTCCACATTTCAGTTGTTTGTGACGGACGTTTTAAATGAGAGATTCCCTGATGCCTGGATTGGAAGGGGTGGACCAATACCCTGGACACCTTGAAGCCCAGATCTCTCTCCACTTAATTTTTTCCTGTGGGGGTACATTAAGAACATTGTGTATGCTGAGAAGATAAGGAATATCCAGCACCTACAAGACAGGATCACATCAGACCTTGAAACTGTAACACGAGACATGATTCAGAAAACGTGGCAGGAGATAGAATTTCGTTTGGACGTCTCAAGAGCTACAAACGTTGCACATATTTAAATGTACTAAGGTAAGTCTAAACCTTTAAACTTTTCTGAACATTTTAAGATGTGAAACTTGTAAATCCGTCTAGTACGTTTTAAGTTATAACGGTTTCAAATCCCGTCCATCTTTTTCGATGACCCTGTTTTTTTAATTTTGGGAGAAAGAGGGAATTATTTGGGTCCCAGTAAGGGGAGCTATGGTGCAAATAGGAAACTTTATCGTCACTGCAAATCGAACCCCAATTTCTTTTTCTGTCTCTTCTTTTCTTTCCATTTTCTTTTCTTCTTTCATCCTTCCTTCTCTTTTCCTTTTAATATCCTCATCTTTATTGCTCTCTTTATATCTAATCCTCCTCATATGTGTGTGGATATTAGCGCCAGCAAGTTAGTTAATTTCGTTCAAAATCTGGCAGCTCAGAGTGGCGTCACTTCCATGACTCTAGTATTTCATGTGTCCAATCATTCAGAACTCTACACTTTCTATTCAGTTCATTCCAATGGCTGCGAAGGTATTCAGTTCTTGGAAGCATCTGGAAGGCAGGGACGAAAGGCACAACAAAGAAATGACAATCGGGAGCTGGGAAACTAATATGATTTTATCGATAGCCTTGAATTGCAGGCCAGGGCTTTAACTTTACTGTACTGCCATCAGTGTCTCAGAGCAAGAAAGACTTACTATGTGTTCCATTATTTCGTACGAACTATTTGTCATAATATTTCACATTCTGTGTTTATTTACTTAAAGACGCTATAACTCCGTCAGATTATATAACATGTTCTGATAGGATGATTAATGAGTAGTGATTGGTAAAGTTGTAAAACAAACGGGTTTTGGTGTAGTTAGAAACATTATAACATTTAATCTGACGGAATGAAGGAACACGTGACACTTACGACGACATTCGTTGTTCCGTTAGGAAGTCGAAAACTGCACCGCCCGAATACGAAGCAAGCGTGATGCAGGTTATGCCTTTTGCGTCGATGAGCTTCGTATCACATTAAACACTATCAGCGCTGTAATCAGGGCAGAAACTGGATAAATCTGACAGCCGTTAGCGCAGAAGGACAATAACCAGTTTGATTTAAACTCTTCAAATATATTCGAACACACTTATAACGACATCGGCTTAAACGATACCTCTTCTATAACGTCAGATATACTGTAGTACAAATGAATTCTTCACTGTTACCCCTAAATTTATATTTCTAGGTTAAAACAACACTCGTTTATAACTACACAGATTATTCAGTCCCTTTCAAGACGTTTTATCCGATTCGACTGTATATCGCACATTAAACATCCCAGTTAAGATACAGACATGGGTATTCCATAAGGTAATATACTTCGTGAAGAGAATGTGTAACAAAATATCTTAGAAGTTTCCATGTATATAACATAACGTGTTGCAAAACGAGCAAGATGGGAAAAATATATAGAGTTATGGTTTTCCCCTTGCGAAAAAGAGAACAAAGAAGGAAGTGGAAAGTTGACGTTTGCATAACGTACCGCGAGTGAACCTACCGAAGTTATTTTCATTAACTTGGATTTAGGGCTTTTCTCTGAAGAGAATTCGATTGAAGATGAAATCCCTGGTTGCTTTCCAGTTCAACATACACTTTGACAGAGCAAGCCACGATTATATGAGAACATAGAGCCCTAATCTCTTACATTATTGAGTTTCAAAACAAGTCCAAAATCACAGATTACTGAGAAGCTTATGTATTTGCCATACAATTTATACAGCAAGCTTAGTAACTCTTTAGTGTTGATGTAGTATTGCGTATCCTACAATAAACTTGAAATAATATAGAAAGGTTTGCGTCATAGCGTAACTATACTTCAGTTATATATGGGTATGCTTAGGTGTTTGAATAAGGTGAACAAGTAAGGAAAAGGAAAAAATGGGACGATTATGTAGTAAAACTGAAGGTAACAATACATATAATATATTAGGCGCGAAACAAAGAAGAAATAAGAAGCATAGGAGGATATGGAAAAAGAATATTAAAAGTTATTCCAAAGTAATGCTATGTGCGGGTGTAGAATAGAATAAAATAGCGCAGAAAAGAGGTCATTGTTGGGATCTGCCAAAATGATAATGCAGGTTTTGTTTCTTTGAAAGACAGAAAATTCCTTTGTCAGCGTAGCGGTTGTTGGCTTAACAAACTACGCCCTGAGGGTGTGCTAATTTAAATAATACGTTTTCTGCAACTAACAAACTTCGAAAAACTAAAATATTATAAAAAGTTACAAAACAAAATCAAGACTAGGCGTTTTGAAGTTTATGTGAGTTATAAAAAAAACAGAGTTTAGGGTAACAGAAGATGCATATGACACACCTTAGATCACTACTATGAGTACATGTTGGAGATGGAATACCAAGAACGGTAACAGATCCACGAGTTTTGAAAACTGAGTACTTGTCTGAGATGAAGCAACAAAAATTAAACTGGAAACCCATAAAATTATGAGATTTTGGAATTGGATGATGGCATTAAGTTTCATTTATTTTTAAAAGTAACGTCTTACACTTTTTTATTACTGCTGTTGTGTTTATCTTCTACTATCAAGATGGAGGCAGGATGGTTCTTAGCAACATTGATACACATATAACAAACTGCAATTTATAAAATTTTAGAAGATAAATTCTTACGTGGTAAATAGTGAGTAAGGCATGGCACCTTCAGTAGCATAATTTGTACTTTGCGAAGGACGAAAAAGAGAGGACAGAAGCAGCACTAGTGTAAAAACAGTAATTTGTCGCCCAAATATGTGTTGAAAAATGAGGCACAGTTCTGAAAAAAAGAAGGATATTACAGAATCCGAGGCAGCTCGCTCGTTACAGTGACTAGAAAGTAGGCAGATCGACAAAGAAATATCTTTGACGTTTTGGTAGCGGCAGGAGCAAGTAGATTTTCTCATCTTCGAAAGGTTCAGACTTGCTTTCAGATCTACCAAACCTCTTATTCAAAAGCTGATAAAGGAACTGAGTGCATGAAGCTGACTAATCACTTTAAAAAACATGGCAGAGTTTAGAAATGTGTGGGACTGTTCCTCCATTCCCCACATCACTTCATGCCGTGAATTTCAATTAAACATAGACACATTGTCAATGGTATAAATTGCTGACGAAACGGCAAATTGTCAACACTCACACAATTCGTCCAACTGAGATTCCCACATTACTAGACAGCTGTGTTACAAACACGCGAGTTGTCAAAATGCTGCGTCCACAAAAAATAATTGCTTCTCCCTATGTTTACGCATAAACATAACATACATAAATGTTGGTGTATTAAGGCTAGGTCAAGATTTTTCTCTCTCCTGTAAAATTGTGTATTGTCTGCTCTCTATTGAGTGCCATGTTACAAACACTGATAGTTACAACATGGTTAAAGTTTGAAGTGGTAAACATGACCATCGGAGTAGCAGATAATATTGTTCGAGAATTACAAGAGATAGTCACAAATAATTTCCCGTCAGAAATATGTCGTTTGGTGCTCATAACGTGTGGTGTATCGTATCTCTGTTGACAGCACAAGAAAATGGTGACAGAATCCTCCGAAAAGGTGGTAACCACGTGTGATTCTACTTGGTGTCTTTTTGCAGGTGACCCAGTCATAACTAGAAGGCAGTCAGACGTGCGTAACGAAATAAAAAAGAGACACTTTTTGTGGAGAAGACATCCGCAGTTTTATAGCGTCACTCGAAATAATAGCTGTTCTATGAGAAAGAAAACCAACAAAAGCAAATGAAGAAATGTGAATTTATTACGTTCTAAAGGTTGTCAAACTCCTACATATTTCGGTCACATTTTATGGCCATCAACAGAAAGATGTTTTACAAAGGATACACTAAAAGACATCACAAATAGTCTACAAATATAAAATATTAACTAACTTTGTCATTTGAAATATGTTGAAATATAAAATGATTTGTGCTGAATTTACGTGAGTAAAGAGTGTTCATGTGCTGTGTGTGTGTGTTGTGTCATAATCCAAGTAGGGTGGTGTTTTTGCTTCTGCAGGCCGCAGTTTGGTTTAACTAATTAAGCAGATCAAACAACCCAACACCCAACTACATTACAATCACCACGAAGTGTTTCAACAAGCAGTGACAGTACGGTGCAGTAGAAAGCGTACTTGACTGCGTAGAGTAAAAACAGTAAGTTTGCCCTTATTTTCTGTGTTCTTCATCCGATCTGGGTAAAATTTGACAAATATTTGTGCATAATAATGTCTTCGGTGGCTATAGGCTTCGTGCAAACCGGCGCAATAAGAGCCATGCTTTAACCCTTATCCTGCTAACGTGGAGAATATGGTGAGCTCCTAATAATGCCAGCAAATGGCAGATGGGATTTAACTCGGTGTTTAAAGGGTTAATTGCAGGCACAAATATATTTATTTCCGTACTTTAGATATTTATTTTGAATTTGGTAAAAAAAAAGTGGAACAAAATTATTCACATAATGCTGAGAGGATTTGCGAGGTTTGTGAAAATCGATGTATGGATTTCGGTGCTTATGGAATGATCTTATATAAAACTGCACCTACGGGTGTTAAAAGAAACCCTGCAACTTTCAAGTAAAGAAGGCATTGTTAAAGTCTACTGTGCAAGAAATTACTTAAAATACTACAAGAGAATCGAAGAAGCTAAAACTTCAGGAATTTTATTGTATGTAAAAAAAGACTTTTTAAAAACTTTATGAAGGAACAGTGATGAAACAATTCTTTTAAAGAAGAATCATTTCCGCACACAAAACGCAATGCGTCTCTGATGTTCAAGGATATTCAGGAATAAGTCGTTCTTTAATATTAAGAGAATTCCAGTCGGCCATTTTTTAATTTATCTCATTATACTTTCCTGAATTTTAAAATGCTCTTTATATCACTGAATTTGTAAGTATAAATTAAACATGGCCAATGAGCTTCTTCGGTCTCTAAAAAAAATCACGTTTCATGTCCCTACTCTAATCCGGCATGTAAAAAATTTTAATTACACTAGATTTATGGTGTCTATGGTAATGCGTTGAGGGTCATTTAAAGCTTATTTTTATCAGCTGTTGATAGTCATAAATATACAGATAATTTCTATATGGTAATATTATTCATCTACTCTCAGATTTAACGTGTAATGACATGTTAGTTTTTCACACACACACACACACTCTCTCTCTCTCTCTCTCTCTCTAAAATAACGTTCGTGTTCATTAGAAACGTAATTAGGCTGACGTACCCCACCACCTTTGTTCCGCTTGTACGGTAACTTTGCCCTATTTATGCTTATTATATGTTATATACAGTCAGGTCTGCTATTAGGCATGTTTTGTTAATGCAAGTTGGCAACGTCGAGACTGATGAATATGTAAACGCTTTTTGTATAGCGCGAAATTGTGTATACGAATGTTGACTGTCTCGCGATTTCAGTGACAGTGTGACCTGCGTCTTCTATAACACGTGTTATTCCTATTGCTCGATTTACCATAAGGTGAGGTCTGACAACAACGCAAATATCGCGTTGGGAGCGAGACAGGCGGCGGCAGTCGTTGCCTTTCGTCTTGGAGTCTGTTCGTAATTATATTCACTCAGCTGATGTTTCAACAAACACACAGTTCGGTCTGTTTGGTATTCATAATATCTTTAAAGGTCGGTACATTTCTTGAATACACTAGAATATTCATTTGTATTGCGGCCATTTTGTTAATAATCCACATAATATTGATGGAGCCAAAATTAACTTCTGTAAAGATTAATTATCCACACCGTTTCTCACTAAAATCCATGCATTTTGTTTGCAATTTCGTTTGTTTCTACCTCAGATGTTTTTATAAATATTTAATCGTGTTAAATAAAATTTGCCATTTATAAAAACAAAATTTACTTTTCTTCTACAAGAATTTATTGTATCCTTCATTTTTATTCTGTTGTTTTCGAAGCATCTATCAGTTACATAAATAAAAGAACAATTCATACTGGTCTACTTCATAGCCAGATGGTGTACCGTCAACATGCTCAAATTTGATTCGACAATAAAATTCTCCTCCCGGGGGTTTCTTACATGTCTTCCTTCCCCAGTATTAAACAAATATTTTTCTTCTTGGACACTAGCCTTGCCTTCCCTTGTGTTTCACAACACCGTGATTGCTGCAAAATACAACACCCTAACGTGCTTGTGTTACACAATTATAATATAGCCATTTCAGCAAAAGAATTCGCACATTTCTCAAAACAATTGTGTCTTAATTAAGTTAGTAAATATTTATTCAAATTATAAATAAAATTATTCCATTGAAATCAAAGTAAAATTCTGATTCTCACATAACTATACCCACGAATAAAATATGGGATGGAAATGATGTATCACTTTTCGTCAAAGCTGGTAAAGAGCGAACCTTAGGTTTACATGACAATTTAAATATAGTTCATTACATCCGAGAAGAAACAGCATGTCCATTACATGAGTGTTTCTTATAAGAACACAACTGCTGTTTATGGTTAGAAGCATAAATAATGCAACAGATGGAACACGGGGGCGAAATGTTTTCATATTTGAAGCCGAAATATGTGCATGTAGTACAAAAGGCTAATAACCTCTCACCTACAAGTCAGCAGTGTAAAATTAGTGACCCCTACATCGGGAACCATTGCACTACAATCAGAAGGTTGCTGATTCGATTCCCTATGGGGTCATTGGGATTTTTCATGGGATTAATACTTCCAGTCGCACTAAGGTCCTGGGGGTCTATTCAGCCTTTAATAGATATGAACACCATGGATATCACCTGGGATTAAAGGCGGACAGTGCATAGGGCTGACAAACCTGCCATCTTCACGTGGCGAGTGTCTAGAAAATCTGAGAACCTCAACTTCCTGGAGCCCGAAGAGACTGACCATGCCTGTGTAGGGGTTGCTTTACCTTCACCTATATCGGGAACAGAAAAGAAGGGAGAGATGTGAGGACCTGATCTTTTGTACCGTAAGATGTGATACCATGTATTCTGGTAGAGAGGTACACAGTCTGCTGTTACGAACAGTTGTTACTTATCTGCCAAACAGAGAGCAATATTTACACGGCTACACTGCTGTTACATCTAGGGAGAGATTTGGAACTTTGACAACAGTCACGATTTATGGAACTCTGTTATAATACTGTACAGTTGTTGGGTTATGAACAGGACTTTTGGCGGACCATGGGGGTGAAGAGAGTAGAAGTTGAACCGGCGAAAGGTAAAGAAAAAATGGGCGATTTCACATTGAGGCCTACAGATTCCCTTTCCTTTCTCTTTGGAGTTATCGATCGTGACTACAATCCAAACAAGAAGGGCACAAATACTGCTCGGTTTACACTTACGCTGAAACACTGATTTCTTTCATCGAATACTTCAAATTTGACTTCCTACGTGCCAGAAACAAGAGTGTGCCTTATTAAAACCCATACAGTAATGCGTCGAAGGGAAAAATCGTCGTTTGGTGTGAGCATCATTTGAGAAATTCGATTTTAAACGCTGGTTGAAATGTATACGACCAATCAGAACCACAGGAAGGAGAATGGGGATGTTACCAGAAACATATTCTTATGTCAGTGGCTCAGATGTCAACTTAGGCCCAATTTCTTTATCTGTGGAAAAAGGTACATATTCCCCAAAGAACCTGTGCTGTCTTCCAACAGACTGTGATGTCAAATCTCTGTAGACTGTAAACTCAAGAACCCTCCAAATGAAAATATGAGAATATTAACACTTAATCGAAAATCTAAATGAGATTCTGCGTTCATTTAGAGCGTAAGTAGCTAAACGCATATCGGAGCGAAAAATAGCCGGCGAAAATGATTTGTAGATAGAAATTATGTGGCATATTTTTCCCAGTACATTTCTCTCTCAAGTAATTGCTTTTTTGTGTAAGTAAAGTGAAGCGAGGGAACGCGCCAGAAATTTTAACATTTTTTAATCTATTAAAATCCATTAACACCCAAAAAGGAAAAAGGGAGAGGAGCGGGAGAAACTTACATAAAAATAAGCTGCATATTTTTTTCTCACGACCCAAAGGCGGTAGTAGGCCAGGGTCTCCTCATTGTCGAAGCTTCACGATCACAATCAGACACGCCATATTAGGTAGGACTCCTCTGGACCATAGATCAGTCCGGCGTAGGAACCTCTGACAACTCACAAACACAACAGAAGTACATCCATGCCAACCGCGGGATTCGAAACCGCAATCCCAATAAGCGAGCGGTCACAGATCCACGCTTTAGGCCGCGCGACCACCTGGATCGGCTACATACTTTAATCTTCTCCAAATGTTAAATATTTGGTTAAATACTGGTGGATGAGTTTGGCAATGCCATTGCCGTCCGTCCATGGAATGGAAGTGAAAAGAAAAGAAAATGTTGGTTGGAATAGGTAAAGACAAAGAAGCGCGCGGAATATCAGCACAGAAGTTCAGATTAAGTGTTAACAGACATGTACGAAGTCTATCCGAAAACATTATCGAGCACTTACTACTACTACTACTACTAGTAATAATAATAATAAAGGTAACAATTCAATTTGAGTACGCCATTAGGAGGGTTCAGGTAAACCAGGATGGCTTGAAACAAAATGGCATGCTGATGATGTTAATATACTGGAAGGAAGTATAGATACGCTAAAGGAAAACGCAGAAGCTTTAGTAGCTGCTACTAGGGAGATTGGACTGGAAATAAGTGCTCATATAACTAAGTACATGGTTATGTCTGGAGATCAGAGTACAGGACGAATTCGGAGTGTGAGGATTGATAATAGTGCATTTGAGAGGGTGGAAGAGTTTAAATATTTGGGAACAATTTTAACACATCAAAATTCTATTCCGGAAGAAATTAAGAGCAGATTGAGGCTAGGAAATGCTTGCTATCATTCGGTGCAGAGTCTTTTGTCTTCTAGGTTGCTATCCAAAAATTTAAAGATTAAGATATACAGAACTATAATTTTGCCTGTTGTTTTGTATGGGTGTGAAACTTGGTCGCTAACATTGAGGGAGGAAAGAAAGCTGAGGGTGTTTGAGAATATGGTGTTGAGGAGAATATTTGGACCTAGGAGGGACGAGGTAACGGGGGAATGGAGGAGATTGCATA
>Ga0123354_10014026_pt1 | contig 12469 bp, 4 predicted proteins | sample TergutLab28metaG_2_FD_97872 | JGI IMG/M metagenome (GOLD analysis project Ga0123354, IMG submission 97872) | Labiotermes labralis P4 segment gut microbial communities from Petit-Saut dam, French Guiana - Lab288 P4 | ecosystem: Host-associated > Arthropoda: Insects > Digestive system > Gut ... | reverse complement strand
TTCCGCCCGTCCAGACCGGCCCTGGGGTCCACCCAGCCTCCTGTAAAATGGGTACCGGGTCTTTCCCGGGGGTAAAGTGCGGCCGGGGCGTGCTGCTGACCACTCACCCCCTTCTAGTGCCGCTGTCATGGAAGAGTAGAGCTATACCTATACCCACCTTCTGGGCCATACCGGGCCTGTAACGGGATCACGTTACCTTTTTTACTGTCCCATTAATCGACAGGATACTCTGAGACGTTCCACGGTGGAGTCTTTTGGGAAAACTGACATCAAGCGAAATTCGTCTACGAATTGGCCATGGAAACTAATCACGTTTTGGACATATACACCAGGTCAAAGAGGCGCGACGTTTACCGATATGACGCCGAAACATCAACTCGGCCAGATATTTTTGAGAATAAAGTACAGCAAAGGGAACAGATAGCACACCGCCACATCATAATTGAGTTTGTTTCAATAAATTTTGTGCTGCCAGGACAGAGACAGAAAAAAGGAGAATATGGGGATCTAAAGACGAGATATAGATGCAGAAAGAGCAAGAATAATACCTACATGCAAAAAAAAAAACATTCCCTCCTTCTCAGATATAATTCCCTCTTCAGTGCGCGCACTGTTATTATCATATGTCAGACTGTGTCCTACTGTCTACGATGAGTCTTGCTCTTTTAATCATGCTGATTTTGCGGAATACACAAACCATCTGGATTTACAGATAAAGAGCAAAACATCGCAATTCCTACATTTTTCCAGAAGATTCAAGATTATCTAATTTTGTTCGTCAATTTGTGCTACGCTCCAAGGAGTCCACACCGACTCTCGGTCAACACAGACTCCCACTCATGGGGTATCGTGGGAGATGAAAGGATCCGGACGTGAACTGCCCAATAACTTCAATCTAGTGTCGAGTTTAAGACCGAATGGAGATATAGGCTCTAATTCTAACCCATAATTTGCTTATTAGTCTTGCGAAGGGTCGACTTTAGCCTTTATTTTTCATCAGTTGGTGCTAGAACAAGAACACGACGGTCTTCACAAGTCACAAACAGCATACAGAGGGACGTCTCACTCTGTACATGTTACATTTACATTTTCGTATAAAGTTTATTCAGTATACAGCAGTTCCTACCAACTTAACAAGGCACCAAAACACGTGGTGACATAAGTGGCATAATGTTGAGACCTGCCAAAGAATCTCAACGATTTGTGCTGTTGCTACTTCTTTAAATTTTTGGTTCCCTGATTTATTTCGTACAATTTATATGGGTCAGAAAATAAGCCTTTTCAGAGTATCCAAATGTTTCTTAATATTAGTATAGGGTTAAACCCATTAAAAACTCAACAGATAATCTCTTCACCGTCATATAAACCACATTCTTATTGTTTACATTTTAATTATAGCATTAAGTTTTAAAACGAATACAAACTTGAGACTAATTACGCACGCTGTGATCCTTTAAACCCTGTGCAGTTGAGCCCAGTGCAGCGTACGTACAGCGGCTTGGATAAACAAGGACTTCTCATGCACACTGCAGCTACAGTATTTTTACACCTACGGTTCAGTTGGAAGGAAGCTGAATAATGGACAGGAAGATGTTTCAATCACACTACGTGAGAATTTTTTTATGGGTGAAAGAATAAAATACGAAATAACCTCACAGTCATGAGATTTTATTCGCCACTGCTCTCACTTAATACTACTTCCCAAATTAATGTTCGTACACTAACGTTTACTCACTGATACCCCAAAGAGTTAAAAGGAAAAGGTAAAGTGATCCCGTTACAGGCCTGGTGTGGCCCAGAGGGTGGGTAGAGGTATAGCTCTACTCTTCCATGACAGCGGCACTAGAAGGGGGTGAGTGGTCAGCAGCACGCTCCGGCCGCACTTTACCCCTGAGGAAGACCCGGTACCCTTTTTACAGGAGGACGGGTGGGCCCTAGGGCCGGTCTGGAGGGGCGGAAAATCTCATCCACACCGAGACTCGATCCCGGAGAATCCAACTCGTAGCTCAGTCGCTATACCGACTGAGCTACCCGGCCTACATCCCAAAGAGTTACGTACTCTAAAATCACAAGAGTAGGCTACGTAAATAATATGAACATGGTTTATGCTTGCGTAGCACAAACATACGTTCACACAAACCAAACATAATACCAGCAATACAAGATTGGACGTGCCGTGAGGTACTAACTGTAGTTGAATGTTGCCAAGAAAAAATGAGAAACTCCCATGACGTCAACTACACTAGCTTTTGCCCAGGGCTGTTAAATATTTGAGATGACCAACACTAGAGTTACATATACGTGAATATGGTTCTCAGAATAAAGCAGTCATATGTTGCAGAACTACAAGAAACAACACTGTCTATGTATCTTCGTTCCCTCGATACAAATTTTGAAACGTCACTTTCGTACCAGCGGCTATGGGTCATCCCTAATATTCACAACCATCGAAAGAGTCTCACTACACTGTTGGGTAATGTCGCCTAATATGGGGTAGGGTTAGTTTTTCGTCACCGTGGCGATACAGATAAAAGTGATCAATGTATGGTGCATTTTGAAGCTCAACGATTCTGAATAAGCGCAACGATTATTAAATTCATGACCCCAATTGACGGTGCTGATGACTTCATTTTTACGAAACAACACAAATTGGTACGTAATTTGGGGTGGTTCTTATTATGGGGTACCGCGGGCTTCTCATACGAGAGGAAAGAAAATAATTCATGAAGGCTAAAAGTAAAAGGCTTTAGCTATTAAAATTACGAAATAAGTTTTAGCTAACACGTTTCGTGGCCACAGTCAACAAGTGTCTGTCATTGCTTACACCTGCCATGCACAGAACGTTAGCAGATAGCTTGCACAGTAGTGTAGGCCCACATTAGATAACTGTGGCATTTCAGACATTCTGTGGTCTTCAGACAACAATCCTGCACAGCACAAATATTTTTCATCAGCTTCATCCTCACTTTCTTCACCCCCTAATATCTTCTTCTTCCGAGGCAGGGGAAGATGAAATTAACGGCTCGCCATTCTTTTTTTTTTAACCAACGATTTTGTAGGCCTACGTTTACAAACGAAAAGAGGTTTCTCTTACACTTTTGTCTGCTGATTCTCACGAAGGACCTTCGAAAAGTAATTCTGTCCGTTCAGTTTCTTGTCCTTGTCGGTGGGCTTGTCCTTTTTTTTTTTTTTTGCTACATTTGCGACTGGACGGACAGGCGGTTATGATCTTGGCCGAACCAGCTCTAGAGTGTCCGAATTCATGTAAAGACTTGTTCTGAAATTGAAAGTAGGGAACTGAGACTGAAGCACAGGATGGCCTCTAATACAAAATGGAAGCTGCTGGTTGAGCAGAAAAAACTGTGCGTGTGCGTGTGCGTGTACGTGTGCGTGAGTTAAAAGTTGCCACTGTAGTTTGAATAAAGGTTGACCAACTAGATGACACTTGATTTATTATATATTGCTCAACATGTTTCAGACGTTAATACGTCTGAAACATGTTGAGCAATATATAATAAAGCAAGTGCCATCTAGTTGGTCAACCTTTATTCAAATATCGAGATGATGCACGGTCCAATACGCATAAGATTGCCACTGTAGATTTATTAGGAAACATCTACATCTTCTTCTTTCTCAGCTCTACAACTCTTTGTGAGTTTTGGCTTGCTCAATTATTCCTCTCCATGGTTTCCTTTCCTTTGCCTTCTTTTTCCAATTATTTACTCCCATCTTCCTCAAATCGTCTATCACGTCATCATCCCATCTTAATCTTGGCCTTCCTTTCGGTAAACATCTGCATCACTGTAGTGAAAGTCGCTGAATCCTTACTATGTTCGATATAGTTGTATTCAAGGAGTATCTACATTTATGTATTAGACCAGCAGATGCACATCGGTAAAACATGGGTATTCTTGAACACATGAACTGATTTTGCGTGTTGGGCACTTGTGAATTTATTACTCGTATGTTCCATATCTGTGCATTCAAAGAATAACTAAATTTATTTAGCATTTGTTACAAGATCAGATGTTCGCCATACAGGGGAGATAAGGCGGTACCCCACATTGGGAGCTATCGTCATATTAGGTGAGTTTAACCTATATGATTTTATTTAATTAATACATAGTTCTACGGAATGAAACATTCACCAGCACACAAATATAAAGACAAGATGGTGGAAGCGAATGAATGGTGTTGGTCAGGACCTAGAAATACTTCAGAGTATAAGTGAGTTACACCCTAACATGTAATGAATATCACTTTGCAATTTTTGTAAAAATAAATAAAATACGAGTACATTTACTTCTAATTCTGAAGTCGCGTGTTCTATTATCAGCAAAGTTTCAACTAACTCTGAAGCAACACCGGAACACATTACGTGAAGCAACAGCAGGCCACATTCTGTGTACCAGCACTGGAACACATTACGTGTGGCAACACTGGGACACAATGTAAAGCAACATTGGGACACATTACGTGAAGCAACATTGGGACACATTACGTGAAGCAGTACTACGACACATGTGACGCAACATTTAGGCACACTTCGTGAAGCAAAACTATGGCACTTTATGTGAAGAGAACTTGGAACACATTACGTAATTAAAAGAGCAGGATATAGTGTAGAATCTAGTAGATTTGACTGCCTAATGTAAAACCTGAAGGTTCACTGACGTGACAAATGGAGCCAGCGGTAGGCCTGCGTCACCGAAATAAGCAAATGACAGGACAATAAATGCTTACAGGACACAACACGGCTGGGGCTCTGGTTCTGCTATTGCTCCTAGATTTTTAATCCGTGAATAAATTCCATAACAAAAAGAAACTCAAAATGCGGGGGGTTTCAATTTGTCTTTCCAACATTTACATAAATACTTTAAGATTTCTCCATATCTTAGAAATAGATTTAAAAGGATAGCGACTTTTCCTGTTTACCGCGGGAGACGTTTTCTGTGTATGCCTAATTTAGCGACAGATTTGTAGTCTATTGCAGAATCTCTTTTCTTCCATATAAAATCGACTGATTTCATGTACTTGTGCAGTAAACTGTAGCAGAACATGTTAAATGTACATATGTCTTCAATCACAGCCTGCTATTTTTGTCCTGTTTTAAATGAAATAATCTCTTATCTACAAATTTTTGTACAAATCCGAAAATACGAAATTTCACGAAATCGCATCCAGTGAGACTGACCATAAACCGATGTAAAGAAGCTAGGAGTTGCGCTTAGCACGCGAACGCTCCTAGTAACAGAAAGTTTATTGAACAAATCCCTTGTACAGGAACAAACTGAGCGCAATTGCTCCATTTCATTGAGTACATTAATGCGTATAGGTATGCCCGTATAGGTATGCCCTATCATTTTATCACACATTGTTTACATTCTAAATTTCAGAATTTATATATGAGGGTTCGAATTTTGGTTCCACAGATGACGAGAAATATCTTGATCAGATAAGTGACTATCAACTTATCAAGACGGACTTAGATTCATGGAGTTATTTCACTGGACACACACGCAACAAATGTGTTACACAAGAACGAAAGACTGCATGTTCCAATTGTACAACAATGTTAGTATTCTGTGCTGAGGCAGGCAAGCGGCTGTTTCATTAAGCGTACGCCCGAGCCTCGACCCTCTACGCGAAAATAAAACCTATACATTTTTTCCCATTATAAGCTGACCCCCAAGCCATACAAATTTAATTGAAATAATTGTGCTGCAAAACGAAGAGAAAGGTTTCCCCACATGGAAGTACTGAAAACGAAATATTCTGGGGGTAGAATAGCTTTAAAACCAAAACTGCTTGCGGGGTGGTAAAGGCATTTGGCCTTTACGATTTCTCATCAAGAAGCCTGTTCATTTCCGAGTCTCAATATTTAGGTTTCAAGAACCCGTGTGTTGTGTATTTACTGCAGAAATCATAATAAAACATTTTTTCTCAACCACTAGGAATTAAATAACATAAAATTTCTCTCGAGTTCAGTGCTTAACCCTTATCCTGCTAACGTGGAGAATATGGTGAGCTCCTAATAATGTTAGCAAATGGCAGATGGGATTTAACTCGGCGTTTAAAGGGTTAATCGTACTGTCTTAAAGAATTTAATTTATAAAACCAACTTTACCTGCGCCAGACTGTACGCATGTCAGACGCTGATTAAGTCTCCTACATATTCCGGCATATCAGGGGTTCATTCAGTAGTTAACGCAACGCCCTAAAAATGGTCCGCTGCAGACTGAGTGGGTAAAAACATAGTCATACACTTGTACACGCATTGAAACCTCTTAAAGAATGTCTCTAGTGTTTCTAACCTCGAAAAAAAGAGTCACAACATAATTACATTTGTGTACTTTAATTTTTTTGACAACGGAATTAGAAAAGTCCTTTAAAAATCGGTGTTACTCCACAGACACTGAGCTAGGCAACACTGTCCAGCATAATGCAGTACTTAATAAGACTGTGTTCTTAAGGTGAGGTAAATTCAGTCAAAAACACAACTATGAATATATGGCTAATTGATGGTGTTTATTAGCAATAGAAAACTACATGTTTCGGCCTATAGCGGCCATAATAAGTTTTTGACAATTTTCTTGCTATAAGAGTTATATACAATATGCAAGAAAGTTGTCAAAACTTGATGATGGTCGCTATAGGCCGAAACACGTGGTTTTCTTTAGCTAATAGACACCACAATTTAGCCACAAATTCATAGTTGTGTTTTTGACTGAATTTACCTCAACTTATTGTTTAAACACACAACGGGGGTAGCGCACCTCAAGACTGTGTCCTTTCTTAGATACAGATGTACCACCTGCTTTAGAGGAGGCAAAGATCTTGAAGCTTACCGTTGAGGCTGGATGGTAACTACAGGTGCGACCAGTTTTAACACTAAAAACTCCTACGTTCTGCCCACAGAAGCATTTGGATATTTTGTATAGATCTCTGAACCACCAGCGATTATTCTCCCACACCTCATTAATCGATTGGTTTTTTGTAAGCGAGACAGATTGTGTTTACTGCGCGGTACGCAGACAAACTTTAAATATAATTCGGATTATTAATGGTCTCTAAAGGTTTCATTTCAATGTGTGGATTTCGTTTTCGGGGTTTTGACACAGTGTTTGCTCAATTTCTTACAACGTTTTGGCGTGAACCGTGTCCACATATTCCGTATGAATGGATCTTAACAACCGCACGACCAGGAAACCAAAATCTAACTGCCACTTTACCGAGTTCTAAGGTTTCTCCCACACTAACCGCAGCAGACAAGGACTTTGCGCTCTTCCGTCGCATTCGGAACACCTGGCTTAAAATTTTAACACCATCATTAGCTACCCCGATCGCCGATTCTCGTGTCTTTAATCACTCCCTCCCGAAATATTCCGTGATTAAAACTCTAAATTAGGCAACGATAACTTACATCGTCCTATGACTGAATGTATCGTACAAACAATTAAAGCAGTTGTTAAATAACCCAAGAATTAATGCATGAATGAACTAATAAATAAAAATTAGAGCCACGTGGAGATTTAAGTGATTCTATTTTGACCCGCTTAATATCACTTTTAAAAAGTTCTGACGTCATAGGAAATTGAAACGATTTCAAATCCCTGTTGATCGAGTTTGGCTCTTAAAGGTGATTACAAAAAGTGAGGTTAAAAAACAAATCAGTCACTTGGGAGTGTTCATTTGAAGAGCTGTTTGAATGTGTGTGATTGGTTATGTGTGTTGGCAAGTGTGGTGATGTGGCAAAGTTGCGTACATGTCATGAGGGTAGTACCAACATTCCCTACACACAAAAGTCTTTCAGGGACTTCGAACTGATGGCTCAGTATCAACGTATATGTTTCTACGTTCAATATCACGTGGTTAGATGACTCAAAATGTACACCGAGTTTCCGTTTATCTTGAACCGTTTCTTATGCGTCCACTTGATAAGCACACGAGCAAGACAATAAAGACGCTGAATATCTGATAACTGCATAAGGACGAAGTCGAACATTGTGTTGCAGCTGGCAACACTTACAGTAACAAAACACATTATGTGCTTTCTGGGTCGTTTAATAAATCTTTTAGCCAAATCTGTATACAAACTGACGGGATAATAAACCTAATCAGTTGTCAATAAATGTCTACTTTTCTTCCGGATGAGAATGTAGATTATATAGTAACAACCTACAATAAAATTGCAGTAGGTCTGGCCTACTAAGTGTATAAAAGCCTAAATGCAAGGAATATGGTATAGTGCAGTTATCAGTGTTTTATAGCTTTCTGTCAAGATCCCTGAGGACGGTGCAACACGCCGAGACGAGCAGCGTGAGCTATTCAATTTATTTTATTCATTAACAGTTGTATTTCAGATTACAATATTATTGTTTGTAGACGCGTCTACTTGCAAGAAATTTGTGAGAACTTATGTAATGGGTTGTGGGTTCGATACCTGAAAGTTTCATTGGAATTATTCATTGACATAATCCTTCCGGCCGCATTATGCCCTCAGCCTCTAACAGAAGTGAGTACCAGGAGTATTTCCTGGGGGCAAAGGCGGCCGGTGTGTAAGGCTGACAACCTTAACACATTCACGTGTCGAATGTCTTGAAATCTGGAAGCCTCAAACTCCTGGAAACTTTGGGGCCTGTTCAGGAGTGCACAGGGATTGCTTTACCTGTACATTCATATACGGGGTGGTTATAGTCTACGATCATTTTCATAAGATGTGTAGTATCCACTTCAAATGGCCTGGCGGTTCTTAGGTCACAGGAAGGTAAACCAACCGTGAAACAAAATACAAATATGTGTATAAGGGAGCATTGTGCTTGCTAATTATATTGCGGGTATATAATGGTCGATCACATCAACAATGTTGCTACAAAATTCGAAAAGACGATGCATTGCAATAGATAACTTAGTACAAGACACTAAGTACATGGCGTATATCTTTAATGCTTGGAAAAATTTAATGACTGAATTCATCACACTAGAACGAGGACAAAAGTTCTAACAATTTATGTCCGCAAAATATTAGTTTTCACGGTACAGCCTAACAACGCATTGACCCGGTCGTTTTGTTTCTGTCAGAAGGAATACTCAAAAGCCTGGGTGTATTCAGTTCCAGAATGAAAATGTAGACGCACTTCACCAAAGCGCTTTGATGCCTATCAAAACATTCGCAACCGCCCCGAGAAATGTCAAAGTGTGTGGAAGTCCATGATCACACGTGTCCATGCTAACACTAATCACAGTGGAAAACATTTCGAGAAATTATGCTGAACTGTGACTTAATAAACAACAGAACTCAACATTAATTAAACTGGTGAAGTGAAGTGTAAATGTATAATTTCAGCTGTAAGACAATATCACATATTTTAGCTATTTTGGTGGCCGGGATAGCGTAGACGGTATGGTAAATCGCTACGGGGTGGACGTTCTGGTGATCGAACCGCGGTGGAGGCGAGATTTTCCGTGCCATCCAGAACTGTTCCAAGGCCTACCCAGCCTCCTGTACAATGGGTACCGGAACTATCCCGGAGGTAAAACGGCCGGGCCGTGGTCAACCAGCTTATTCTAATGCCGAAGATGCGAATGGGTTGGAACTGCACCTTTGCCCCCCCCCCCCAACTGCATTAGCAAGTCACGGGGGGGAGGGGGGGGGATGGGGGTAACCTTTGTCTTCAAGGTATTTATTATTCAACGTAATCATTAAATGACACTCAACAAGACACGCAATGCACGTATAACGTAACAATTTGGCGCGTTCGCCTAACCATCGTTGCTGTGGAAAAGCAGTAAGTATTACGTATTCTGAATGTGCAGCTGTATTCTTGCCTACGTTATCCGGCATGCAAAGAGCGTCTTTTCTACGCAGCATTACACTGTGATCTGCCTCCTGTCAGGCTCTAAAATATCTTCCCACATTATCTCATAAAGTACACCGTTTTCGGAGAAAAAATCTATTGAACATAATCTGTTTGTTTAATTTTCTCTACAACATTTGTCTGAAGCACGTCTCACTGTAGGAAGAATTCAAGGAGATTTAACATAAATGTGTATAGGTCTTCATGTATAGCACCCGTTATTCTTAGCAGATTTTAATGAGAACTGAATTTTCTGGATAGATGTTCGAAAGATCTTTAAATATCAAATTTCATCAAAATCCGTGCAGTTGTATCTTAATTGTTCCATGCGGACAGACGGATGGACGCACAGACATGACGGAAGTCAATAGCAGTAGCTTGTAGAGATTTCTCGAACTTGCCTAACGCCACTCATTTCTGGGCGTATGTTTATAGCAGGTTTATACTTCGTGTTAATGTGAATAATTCATTCCTGCAGTATGTCGAAACATTTTAGATACACCCTGTATATTTTATACAACAACGCCCATGCAGATGTCATATCAGTAAACCTACCTAAAGCTTGCGGTTCAAAGGCATTGCTCTATCTGGAATCAAACCTTTGTCACATTTATGAAGGGCTCTTAACTACCCTAAAACTTTATATCAGAGAAACGTACTACATGTAAAGCGGCAAAGTGGTTAACATATCCAGAGAAAATTTCCCTCGTCCTAAGAGGTCACAGTTTGCAGGAAAGGACCGCAGGAGGTTCACAATATCTCCAAGGTTTAAATAAATTATTCATCAACTAAATCGCGTTTAACAATGCCGAAGCATTTGCCAACTGGGTGAGAAGAGATTTGTATCAGTAACTAACGAACACCAAGGCCGATGCAGTAAATAACCATGAAAGATTCATTACAATGCTACGTACATCCTTCCCATCTTTTCTTAGCCATTTAAGGCCCAGTGGCAAATATAGACATCACCTGTTTCAACACTACAGAACTCCGAACCTTTTTCACACGGTGTAATTATGTGTTTCGTGCGATTCTCTCAATAGAAACCGCCATTTTCCCAAACAGCGTTAACTGACTGGTCTTTGTAGTGGACAGGGATCGTACACTGTGAAGTAAACAGGTTGCTGAAATGTGATACAATATAAATGTGATAAACACAGGTATCGTAGTACAGACCATAAAATTGCCTTGCCAAATTGTTTCACCATTCACCATTAACTCGGAACTCCACGACTCTTATTCAGGACAATGTCTGACTTCTTAAAGTTTTCATCCTGCTATCAACAGGTCAAGAGGACTAAGTTTGGAAATTTTCTAACAAAGTAACGTTAATTCAATCTTCTGAAATTAATTTTCTCTCATTTTCCTCATGAACTTCCCTTCCATCTACTCGTAAAGAATTTCTTAAATCTCTCTCTGCTCTCCCTGTCTCTCGTAATTGCAATCCTAAGGGGACTGAAGTCCCAATAACAAGAAGAAGATATAATGTATAATACAACACAGACCCATGACGTACAAGCTACACAGCCTGTAAGTCCGCTAGTTACAGCAAAACCTATCAACCAAACGCGAATCTGAAAAACTCGCAACCTATTCTAAAAACACACACCACAACCAGTACGAGGGATAGACCATCACTGGGGCATAACTGTCTCACCTATATTGGGAAGTAAAGCATGATTTATGTCGTCAGCTACATGCAGTATGCTATGTGACTTGTGTATTACGAAACGGTAACGACGGTAAGCAGCTTTCCCTCGTGCATGGCAGAACAGGGCATCGAATTATGGCTCCGAAAATAACGATTCATAATGAAGAGCAGCATAAGTTTCCACAATATTGCGTTAAGTGCGCTAGTGTCTCGTTACTGAAGGCGTTACGTATCAGCACAGTACCAGATACAGAAGACTCGCCATGGCATCATCAACTTCACCGAGAGGGATGCTAAATTTTTGTGCACAAAAGCGCTGATGGTAGGAAAAAAAATCAAAGACATAACACCCTTCTTATGTTAGAGACCATGCACTCAGGCTAACAGGATACAACAAAAAATGCATAATAATTACTAAATTTATAGGTGTATTTCTGGACATATCTGTCCACTGGCAAGAAATCGACTGTCATATTCATCGTACGGAACACCAAAATATCGCAGCGTTGCCATGTTTGGAGTTATTAGGAAACAAAAACGTTTCACCTAAGAGATCTGGGAGTTCCACAGCAGTGTAGTTGGAGATTCGGGTATTCTGGAGTGTGACACTGTGTCGCTGATAGTGGCACTTGACGTTTAAAAGAAATTTTGTGCCGTCATTGTGAGTGGGTCAAGGAGACCAAGAAGAATACTTGGAATCCTCGACCCTTCAAAATGAAGGCACTGGCGTTCTTTTGAAACGTCGAGAGCCACTAATCAAAGACACAGCGTCAAGAAGCAGAAAACCTGAATCCTGAATGTTGAAAGTGTTCATGTTAACCCAAAGGAATCAAAAGGTAAACCCAAATTTCGCGCAGTTACCACGTTCCGGTTTCGTGTTGTTTGAAATACGAGGTTAAAAAGAAATATTTTTTCTGAGTTCCTAATTAAACGCCAAATTTCAGGGCCATACATTAACTTA
>Ga0123354_10014022_pt1 | contig 12471 bp, 9 predicted proteins | sample TergutLab28metaG_2_FD_97872 | JGI IMG/M metagenome (GOLD analysis project Ga0123354, IMG submission 97872) | Labiotermes labralis P4 segment gut microbial communities from Petit-Saut dam, French Guiana - Lab288 P4 | ecosystem: Host-associated > Arthropoda: Insects > Digestive system > Gut ... | reverse complement strand
GGGCCCACCCAACCCCCTGTAAAATAGGTACCGGGTCTTTCCCGGGGGTAAAGTGCGGCCGGGGCGTGCTGCTGACCACTCACCCCCTTCTAGTGCCGCATTCATGGAATAGTAGAGCTATACCTCTACCCACCCTCTGGGCCACACCGGGCCTGTAACGGGATCACTTTACTCTTGTAAAAAGGTTATTATAAAATTCCTGTTATTTAATGACTTACCTTCGTATATTGTAAGTCTAAAGTATTACTGATGAGGATGTTTTATAATACTAAACATACACTGGACAGTTCCACTGTAATCTCAATTAAAAAGCATATTTCACAAATGAACTATGCTTCTGTCATCAGGCAACAGTACAAAGCCTACTCTGTTTGTCAGATAGAAACTGAGGGGACAAAGATCAGCTGTATCCAGTGGGCCAAACTCAGTATACTTCATACATCTTCCTGATAATGGAAGCAGAGCCAGTTTCCAAATGCTGTACTTTTAAAGTATCTCAAGATAACAGAAAATGCGCAGTATATGTCTGAAAACAAAGTCCCGTGGAAAATATATGAACTTAATATGAAGTTAAATTTTTGTCATAAGTGCAAGTTGGGAAGGGCATACAGGCAACCTTCACAGAATTCACCTAGCCTAAAATCCAAGACACCAGCCACAGAAATCCAGGAGCACATTACCCCCATATCACCTGATGAGCTACATTTGAAACTGTGTACGCACAAATCTGTATATTATAAATAAATTCATGTGCACTGTCTAGCTATTCTGCCTTCCAACTAATTCATCAGCAAGTCAGGCTGTACTAGCTGAGGAATGGACAATGAAACAAATATATCATAATGAAGGACTTCCAGCTGTCCACCATCCAAACATTTTACCTGGCCTAATGAATCAAAACCATCCATTTGATTCAACAATTCCATGAGAGTGCGCTGAATCTCACGGTCAGCTGATGTCCCCTCTGAGAATCGTCGCCCTCCTGTACAAACAATTGATATGAAAGTAAGTACACAATACAGCTGAAGTCCATAATTACATTTATGGTTTATATTAAGTCTCGTGTAGCGACAATTTATCAATGCACCATCAACTTCCATATTCTGAGTGTAGTACAGTCATTCAGTAACAGCAAGTACCTGCCTGTTAACTCTTCTGTTAGTAAAACCAATTTGAAAGCTGTTGTTTCTATTTAATTGCTGTAGGCACAGCCTTGTAGCTTTTTACCAGCTGGAGTTTTCACCCTAAATGATGCTTAGCAAAAACGAAGTTGGTGATATGTATGACTTATGGTGGAGATGTAAGTAACATGGACAGTAACTGCCATCAGCATAAAGTTCATCCCAGAGAGGATGAGATGTGAAGTCAAACCATTTCCATAAATGGGCTTGCTACCACCATATTCTTACAATGTCTCTCACCCAATGTGACAGTGCATTAACCTTTTGGCGCCGGAATTGTTTTTTTAATTTTAGCACACCCTGTATATAAAATGTGAATAATACAGGAACCAAACGCGTTAGGATTATGAAACAAACTGCATTTTGAAGAGAAAAAAACGTACAGTATACACCATGTTTAAAATATTCGGTACATATATTTGTTAAATAAATATATAAAATGCAACTTTGGAGGTTAGTGGTGCAGTACGTCAACTATAGTTGATGTTAGGCGTCTAAAGGTTAAGTAATGTCTTATTCATCTTCCACAGTTATGGTGCAACCACACACCATTACATTAGCCATAAATTTTTCTCTCTCTGATGGCTCCATCAGCAGCATGAAATGAAGTAATGCAGGATGGTGTTATAAAATGTGCACAACTTGCATAAGAAGGGTTCAGAGGCACTGTAAACAATTACAACAAAGAGGGCTAGCTGACATGGCTCTGTGGGATTTGCTCACAACCCCTAATTGTAAAACGTTCTAGGACAGCGCTGCAGTGCTGTCAGCTTACTCTGGGTCCTTGACTGCATTCTGCCAGGATGTTACAGAAACCTAATTTATGTGCCTTCTTCACCAAGCAAAGAAAGTATACACCTACTTTTAGTCTGACGAATGAGACATGATTATACAAGGACCCACCCTTTAGGCAGTTGAGAGGGTAGGGCAACTCCCTCTTCTGTCTATACCTGGTGTTCCTAAGGAATGAAGGGAAACATTATGGAAACTGAAACCACAGCATAAGCAGAGGGTGGCTCAGTATAACAACCACACACATAAATGGTGGGAGAACACATGGAAGGGAAGACATGTAGAAGTACATTTCCATGACTCCTTTTGCCACTTGCAGTTGCAAAACTCTCATTCCTGACAAGAATACATGGTACCATTATTTGTGCTAGTCACTGACTGAGAATTAATGATACAGCATCCAAACACTGTCTCAAAATAGCATGTATGATAGTGAGCTGTTACACAGTGAGACTGTACCATTTAAAAATGTTGAACCTGGCAAATAATACACTCATATACATATAGCTGCAAATAGCACATCCTAGCAAACTCCATGTTTGCTCAGTGGTATACTGATGCTGATACCATGTTAAGTTGAATGTTGGATCATGTTTTCAATGTGACAAACAGGATTTCTTACCATTACAATGCCTGTATGGTAGTTTTTCACTGCCATGCTGATATTCACAAAATGATTAACTTGCAACTTCAGTCTTGCACAGTATCTCATAATTAGTGGTATGGAATCCCATGTTGTCTCTAATTATGAGATATTCACAAAAAATATCCTGTTTGATTCTGGATTTGACATTCATGTGGCCATATACAAATCTGTGTCTAGCAAGTATGTGGGAGCATCAAAAAGTTCCCAGAATTCAGCCTTCAGGGTTTTGTAGTTGAAGTGCAGTGCCTTCCAGTCTATTCACCCTCAAAGTACATCCCTTCTGCACACATACACTTGCTCCAATGGTTTTGCCATGCTTGGAAGCATTTGTGGAAATTCTCCTGTGGTACAGCGTGTAGCCGGCTGTCACACTACGTTTGATGTCTTCAACTGTTGCAAAATGCTGATGTTGAAGCCCAATGTTTAATCTAGGGAACAACCAAAAGTCACAGGGTGCAAGGTCTGGCAAATATGGTGGCTGAAGCGTTAGTGTGATTTGTTTTTCCACCAAGAATTGCTGCACTGCCATACTTGAGTGTTGTGGGGGGTTGTCATGGTGCAGGATCCATCAGTTACAGGATTTTTCTATGTTGCTTTCTTCTCACTTTGTCCCATAAATGTGACACCAGCCTCAACATAGTAAGTAGTATACAGAGTTGTCCCTCCAACACAAATTCACAACGGATGATGCCTTCTCTCTAAAAAATGCAATCAGCATTACTTTCCAAGTTTGACTTTGCAGGCCAAAACTTCTTTGGCTGTGGGGAAAATGCGGTGTGCCATTCAGATGACTCTCGTTTGGTTTCAGGGTCATAAGCAAACACCAAACTTCTATCTCCTGTAACAACCTTGCCTGGGAGCTGGTGTCCTGCACTGACTTCTCATACAATTCACTTGTAAGTGTCTTCAAGCAATACCTTTGATCATCTGTCAGCAACTGTGGAACAAATTTTACATACACCCACCCCATCTATAGTTGTCAGAATTGCCTGCGCTGATCAATGCATGATATCAACTTCATTTGAAACCTCACTGATTGTTATCCACCACTTGGCATTCACCAGCTTCTTCCTCTTTACAACTGTTTCAGCATTCAAAGAAGTGGAACATCTCCCACTGTGAAGCTCATCTCTGAGCATTCCTTGCACACTTCTGAAGCCTATGTACAAGCAATACACAACTGTCTTTTAAGATAATTATCTGCACAAGCAGTTTGTGAGGCCTGCAGCATTTCTGCATGACTCTTCCCTATCTTGCACATGAACCTGCTCGAACAGACATATTGTGCTGGACAGCTTAGACACACCTTGAATCAAACAACTCTCACACACAACATGCCCAAACATGCAGTCACTTCCCACCCATGCACACTAAGGCAACAGGCAACACATCCTGCAGCAGCAGGATGTGACACTGCACCCCATTTAAATATGCATCCATAACCGTAGGAACTTTTTGATACAACCATGTATTCACTATGACAATTTTTTGCACCAATATAAACTCTCAATGTACATGACTTTCAGTTTAACCTGAATAAATTAATACGCAAGAATACCACTCATGTTGAAAATTTTCCTTAAAAAGTTGGCAGACGAAAGTATCTGAATTATCAAATAAATTGTAAGCTTCATTTGAGGTCACTCGGGTGTTTAACCTTAACGGACAAACAGGACAAACTTCCCATTAAAGGTACATCCTTTACATCGAAAACAAAAAACATTCTCCCACAAGGAGCATTTACGTTCAGAAGTGCTCTGGCTGTTAGTGAATCGTAGCATTTAAGAGGTTGTACACTAAACATTTAGATAATTATGTTAAATTGGATTTCTATAACTGTACTTTCAAACTGTATTTCCATATATAAAAATCACTTCAGATAACCATTCAAAATAGGATACAATACAGTGACAACTGGTAACTCTACACCTTTGAAAACTTCACTAACCTCCCTGTGGCAAAAGAACTGGTTACCAGAGTCACTTTGGACATGGTGGTGATCAGATAACTCTTAAACAGTACTGAGGATTACATCTTGGAATACAATTCACCAAAAATCCCGAACTGACTACAAATACCATTATCAAACATTTATTAACAGCAACACTTGGCAGCAGCTACCACATATGCTATGGCTATGAGGAGTTCATAATAAATATACGTTTATTTCATGGTAGTTCAGTGAATATGTGTCCTACATGAAGAACAGTATGATTAAAGTGAAAAGGAAGCCTTAGTGTCACAAGAAACTGCACATACGCACCTATGGCATCAATTTCATCCATAAAGATGATACATGGTTGGTGATCACGGGCATAATTGAACATCTCACGGATCAAACGAGCACTCTCTCCAATGTATTTGTCCACAATTGCACTTGACACCACCTGAATGCAAACAAAACACAGTAACTTCATAATCACTTGTTGCAACTGTGAATACTAACAGGAACTAAGTTAGGAAATCTTGCAATGTAACAATTCTGCTGCCTCTGCCTCCTTGTTTAACTAACTCAAGAACCATAATACTTTTGACAACAGTATATCGAGCACACAGCGTGTGTTTAATTATTTTTCATGTACAAGTTTTGTTCTAACAAATTTTACTCTGATACATTCTTAGCAGTTTTGTTCACCATACATACAGACCTACTTGCAGGTCTCCATGCAAAGTGTCTGTAATTGCTATCCACTATCAACTACAAGTGAAATGTGATAATGGATTTTAGTAAAATTACCAAATATAAAATTTCAAGAATCTTTTAAATGGTTCTGGACTTGTTACATGTAGTAGAAATACATGGCAAATTTTTGCAAATTTCTACTGCAAATACAATGAAGGGGTAAATTATAAAAGAGGTTTACAATATCATGTTTTACAGTGATCAGAAGAAACAAAATATCACATACATACGAATATGATTAATTTGGGTATTGCCAAAATGATTTTACAAAATCAAGACTCAAACCAACAACTACATGTGTATCAGTCATGCAGCTAACTTGTTCATATATTAAATAAAAAATACCTTGAGAAAGTTGGCATCAAGTTGACTGGCAACAGCTCGAGCAAGAAGAGTCTTGCCTGTGCCAGGAGGGCCATAGAGTAGGCAGCCTTTGGGTGGTGTGATTCCAACCCTCTGGAATAGTTCTGGATTAATCAATGGCAGCTCAATCACCTGCAACACAAAACATGATTCCTTTTTAAATAAATTCTGTGATTTACAAAGTGCCCCAGAACACTTACTAATGCTTAGTACTTGGCAAATCAAAAGATTAAAATTTCCATGAAAAATATGTTATGTGTTGTATGAGAGCAACAATGATGCGACATTTCATATCTGTAGGCTTATCATTTGTAACAGAGATATAAAGGGCATGAAATTTCTACAAGCCTGGGAGATGGCTAGAGTCTGTCTGCATATGTATCCCTGTGTCAGCCAATTAGACATTTCTTCCCTCACATTAATTAAACTGATAGCATCAATCAGCTTCAAGAAGAAGCAGCAAAGCAAGTCTTGTTTCATAATCGTCATCAGCATCATCTATCTATCAAGGAGATTGGCCAGTTATTGATCCACTGTGATCTCACACATCCAGAAGTCTCTTCAATGGTCTCCCCTGGTTCCTTCTGTGTTTTGGTCTGTAGTATTTCACTTTCCTTGGTAACCTGTTGTGAAGCATTCTGTTTACATGTTGTATCCCATATCTTCTGTAGTCCTGTACTTTCTCCAAAACTGGGTTTATATTCAGTTCCTTTGCAATCTCTGTATTTGATTTATAGTCTATCAAAGTGTACTCTGCTGCTTTTCTCATATATTTCATCTCTCCTGCTGTTAATCCAACCAATAGGAAGCTCTTACGCTCCAGTTAAGGAAATCTCCCTGCCTCACCCTGAACTGCATGAAGAGTGAAGCTGCCCATTCCAGGTTCGACCCTGGGAGCAGGCTTCCCTGAGATGTAAGGGTATTATTTAAAACTCATGTAAATTTTTTTTAAAGGTTCGCATTGGCAAGTCAAGTCCGTTCTGCTCACTCTGCAAATTCTTGCCTTGGGCCCTCCACTTAGCAATCCTTGTTGCAGGTAGGTGGCGCGAGGAGGATGGGTGCTGGAATTGTGCGGCAGAATGGATATTGGCTGGCCAGCACAGTAACTTACATTTGTGACGTGGCACATTTTAGCCAATAAGCTTCGACCCTGATGTCAGGCAATAACCCCAACTTTGAATTTTGGTAACGTGTGATTACAAAAAGACAAGAAAATGTTATCCATGCGAATCTTACAGGAGTATTAAGAGAAGTGGATAGGATGTAAGTGTGTGTGCTCTGGTGGAACATCAAGAGACTTGACTACAATAAAAGAGGCTGTTTTCTGTAACTTCAATTTGACATATCTACCCTGTTGTCTCCATCCCTCCCTGACATACCATGACGTAGCGGGATCATTAGAAGGCCAGGTACAAGAACTAGTTTTAGAAAAACTATTATCATAAGGCTGTTTTTGCTGTAATTAACAATATTCATCAGGTCATCCTTTGGACACACTCAAAGCTCATGCTAATTAGATTCCTGAGAATCCTTCCAAATGGAAAAATCTGTTAACAGTTATGGTGCCATAATTCAAGAACTTAATTCAGATGCAGAATGGAAACAAGTCCTCACTGTTCAATCCTGCTGACCTTATCTCCCAAAATGCCACAACACGTATAACCCAGAACCCTAGCATCATGCTCCTATTGATGGAGGAGCCTGTAATGATTAACCCAACAACCATCATCCTGGCCAACAACGGCAATCAACAACCATATAAATGAACTCCTGGAAGTTAATAGAACTCATTTAGTCACAAATGAAAACTGTGAGGATTAGATCCAATGCTTCACCAAACTATCCTGCCTCATTAGGGCTACCGCGCATAAGCGGTTTTTTGCTGCAGCGGTGAAACAGCCATGGCAGCCAATTATTTCTTGGCTGTTTGCAAGGACAGTGAAAGAAATGATATGTTCTTACATTTTCCTCACGATCTGGTGCAGTCAGTATGTGCGCTACACAAGCATGAGGCATTTGCTCTGCCACAACATGTTTTAGGAACATACTCTAGCAGAAATTTGGATGTTGCCAGACGTATATATAATTACAGATTAACTCGGGCAAGAAGAATAGTGGAATGTGCATTTGGCATAGCGTGTAACAGTTAAAACTTGGTGCCTACTACACAACTTCGTTCGTCAAAGAGACGGCTTTCAGTTTCAGGATACTTTATACGAATGTCCCCTCAAGAGTATTAAAGCTGTTGGCAACAGAAGGAAAGTTACAGGAGCAGATATGGGGAGAAGGGCTCAGGGGATGGGTATGTCTCTCCATTGGAGAGCCTGGCAGGGGGCTACTCTAAAAGGAACTTATGTCTAGAAGGCTCTGGAGATGGGCACATCTGTCCATAGGGGCCCTGTTGGGTTGCATGGGGGGAGTGTGTTCACCAGGAACTCTGAGAAATAGTTGAAGGAGGGCTCTGGAAATGGAGCATCTCGCTCTATGGGCAGTCTGTGAGGGGAACCTGGAGGATATGCTAAGTAAGGCCCTAGAAATGGACATCTGTTTCCACAAGGGCCCCACTGTTGGGGGAACATGGAGGGACGCTTTCCTAGGGCCTTTGACAGAAGGGATAAATTTCTTTATTTAGGGGAATTTTTATTGGGATTTGAGATATATGTAAAAAAAAAAAAAGGCATTGTAAGTGGGCAGCTCTCTCCATAGGGCCATGCTGGGGAATCTGGAGGGGTTTGTTTATTGGGATTTTTGAGAGAAAAAGATAATGCATATCTGGGTTCCTCTTCCGTGGACCCAGAGGACATTGAAAGTTAAGTCTGGGGGCCATCTGGAACTTTAGCAAGGAACAGGGCTCCACTGAATTAATAACAGATTATGGGGCACAAAGGGCCCGTTACATAAAGCCTATGTGCATCGGGACCATTAGGGCTTGAACCCAAATGCTAATCAATAAATCAACAGCACAGTGCTGGCCTTTTCTCCACCTCAGTTATTAAACTCTCATTGTCAAAAATCTTTAAGTATAGATCCATGATGTGTGCACTTGATTGGATTGGCAGACAAAGACTGGTGGCTGTGCGGTTGTTTTGCCGCTTGTGCGTGCAGGTAGGTTTGTTCCTTCATGTTACATTGCCACCGCCAGCCACTGTGTAAAACCGCTGCAGCGAAACAACTTCCATTTAGAACAAAAGGTTTCATCGCAGTGGTAAAAAAACCGCCGTGGTTCTAACCGCTTGTGCACGCTAGCCCTTAGGGTGACCATATACTGTCAGAGTTTCCAGTTGTATTTCCACTTATGGAAGGAGGCAGGTGAAACATCAGCACTCACAGTTAAGGAAATATATGCTGCACTCATATCATATGTGAAACTTGTAGAGCACACTTTATATTAAAGGGAGATTTGACAACAACAGTCACGGAAGTCTCTCATCAAAAGTCAACTGAAGAACACCATTCTTGGACAAACTGTGAATCTTTAAGAGTAGGTGGACATCTACAAGGTTTTACAACAGTTTTTGCATTGGCGGTTTATGGGACGCTTCAATTCAATCTATGAAATATCATCTCAGAAAAACATTTGGTGATAAAACTGTTACTTCTGATGAGCTCTTGACACTTCCATCACAAACTGAAGCCTGTCGGAATTCACAGCCATTAACTGCGCACTCCAGTAAACCTCATGACCTCAATTAACTGTCAACAGGACATTTCCTTATTGGAGAAACTGATGCAAATTCCTAATACTAATCTGACTGACCTGAATATCAACAGCTTAACTACATGACTGCAGATAAACCACTGGTCACAGGACTATCCCCAAGATAGCGCTTGTGTCTAAAACTCAGACCAGGAGAAATCATGCTTCAATGGCAGGATAAACTCCTCCTCTCCAGTGGCAACTGGCCATCATTCAACAGATGTTCCCTGGGCCTGATGGATGCGTATGACTAGCAAAGAACACCTCAAGGTACATTCATGTGCCTTGTCATGAAGCTATGTCCACCTTCACTGCATTAAGTCATCAGAGTCGTAAACAATTCCATTTTTGGGCAGGCAATATGTTACAGCCTAACATACCCTCCTATATCTGTTATATCTATTACAATATACATGAAGTGGGTTATCATATGTGAGTGAAGGAGAGACTGACATGGCAACTTATACAGGATTTTCTGCATAATGGAATATACTCTATGTGCACTGATTGCTCATTACCATACCAGTAGGATGGTCAAAGATCCTAACGAACCAAACAGAAGTAAAGTTTTTCAAAACTTATTCTTTTTTTGTGGCACTATAGCCTAACACAGGTCATGGCCTCCTCATTCTTGAGGTTTCTAGATCACACATAACGATGTACCACAGCCAGAAGGACTCCCCTGTCACAAGTGATCAGCTCATTGCAGAGACCTCTACCTGACAACACACAACACTCCCAAGAGAAAAACATCCCTGTCCCAAGCGGGATTCAAAAAGCCACAAACCCAACAAGCGAGCAGATACAGACCCATGTCGTAGACTGTGCAGCCACTGGGATTGGACTTTCAAATCATGCGGTCCACTATACCAGACATCTATGGTGGTTATGAATGGCATAACTGGATAAGAGTGACGTGCAACACAGGTCAAAATTACAACAAAACCCTGACTTTACGTCTTTGTGTGACCACCCAAGTGGTGTAAAATTTGGGAAACAATGTTTTTAAGAGCATATGACCAGAACCGTACTAAAAAGTGTGTAAAATCGCAGAAAAGTGGGAAAGTACAATTGGGGTTTTACTGTATTTGTATGTATCTGTACTAATTCCAACCAAAATGCTGAATGAAACTAATAGTCTATGCTAATTCTTGTATATCACCAATATCAAACTCATATTTCAAAGAATAACTTGCACATGGTCACCTCTCGGAGCTCCCGGATCTGCTCACTGAGTCCTCCAATAGCTGCATAGGACACATCCCCAGGATCCTCATGTGACATGTTGTATACCAACGGGTCTACTTCTCGAGGAAGATATCTCATTATGGTGAGAGTTGTCATATCCAAGGCAACCCTTGTCCCAGACTTCAGCTTGGCTTTGTCCAACTGTCGTCGACATCCCACCACATAGCGAGGTCCATTTGTGGCTTTCACAATGACTATAAAAGGAATAATGTTACATGAACTACACAATCCACAGCAACAGTAGTAAATGTAAGAAATCAAAATGAACAGCAGAAGCACACCCAACCTTTGTTCTGAAGACATCCTTTTCAATCTGGTCTTAAGTGTTCACTTGTTGATGCTGAAATAACCAGTTCAAAAAAAAGAAGCAAACACTTAGGACATGACAACACAAGAGATAACAGAATATAATAAAATTATGAACATAGACATCAAGATGATACCACCAGCAGAACAATACTGCAACTGCTGGGTCAAAGAAATGCAATTGCATCGTCACAAGTAACCAGCACACATTAAGTGTTCCTCCAACTTCTATGAAAGTGACCATCAACAAGACCATTACACCAACTGTGTATGTACATGATGGACCATTTCTACCTTGACTGACAATCTGTGGCCTGATGCTCTGCCAGAGGTGCATCATATGCCACGTGTCTGGGAAGAGTAACAGTCAATGAAGGTAGCAATGAGAAGTATTGCAGTGATAACCTTCAGATAGTCCAATAAAAACTCACAACTGCTACAGCAGATGCTGAAAATGTTGTCCTCCTAACCATATGCACTAACTATAATTGTGGAACACACTTAACTCACTGGAGTTCTTCACTGCAAACTGTTGAAATCTCTTGGTACATATGGTTTATTATTTTTTTCTGAGTGTGGCTACTTGTTTATACAATTTGTCTTACAAACTTCCCCACAGATAAAAGTCACATGGTGTTAAATCAGGAGAATGTGGAGGCCAAAGCCCATTGAAAACCTCTCACAGTGCTTCACAATTTATGTGTCATATGAGCGTAAAGTATGCTGTCAGCAATAAGACATTTCCGTCATAAACCACTGGTTTGTCTGCTAGTGGTAATGCATTTCTCAGTCAGTCTTTCAGCGCTGTTAACAACATAAGCCTATTCAATAGCATGTCTGTTTAGTGCATTTCTATTCCAAATATACAACTTCTGCCAAATGCCACACTAAATTTTGGTGCCAGTTTCCATGAGAACCAGTTCTAAGCAAACCAAGTGATCTGTGGCTTCTATTTCTGGGGAAGTTTAACACTTCCCGTCTGCACGGCGTACTAATACTCTGCGGCCTCTCACACCAGCTGTCCAGATGGAGTACTACTACTTCCCAATTATCATAAGCTTGCTAAAAAAAAAGTATTTCAGGTATAGGCTTCAGGTTTGTACCATTAGACTCCCCCATGTGTGCAGTTCCAGTGACTCTGTTCACCTTCCTGCCAGCCGTCTAAGTGCATATGCTGGATTCTTGCAACGAGTTGTTGTGCAAGGAGCTGTTTTAATGTTTGACTCTATTCATGTCTTTGTTTTATCGCAGCTGACCCTGACCATCAGACGCAGTGAATCATTATGCCCCCTTATGCGTACTGGACCGTGCATCATCTTGATACTTGAATAAAGGTAGACCAACTTGATGTCACTTATTTTATTATGTCAATTTACTGCTCAACATGTTTTGGATGTTAGTACACCCATCTTCAGGAGCTTGCGACTACTTGGTGTGTTATTGCATGGGCTGTATTGTGCTGTAATGATAGAGGTTTATGCGTTAATTTATTTATCTAGTGGTAAGTGTTATACCTATATTATGTGTCGTGTGTGGCTCTGAGTGAGTGTGTTCC
>Ga0123354_10014019_pt1 | contig 12471 bp, 3 predicted proteins | sample TergutLab28metaG_2_FD_97872 | JGI IMG/M metagenome (GOLD analysis project Ga0123354, IMG submission 97872) | Labiotermes labralis P4 segment gut microbial communities from Petit-Saut dam, French Guiana - Lab288 P4 | ecosystem: Host-associated > Arthropoda: Insects > Digestive system > Gut ... | reverse complement strand
TTACAGGCCCGGTGTGGCCCAGAGGGTGGGTAGAGGTATAGCTCTACTCTTCCATGACAGCGGCACTAGAAGGGGGTGAGTGGTCAGCAGCACGCCCCGGCCGCACTTTACCCCCGGGAAAGAACCGATACCAATTTTACAGGAGGTTGGGAGAGCCCCAGGGCCGGTTTGGACGGGCGGAAAATCTCGTCCCTACCGGGATTCGATCCAGGACCGTCCAGCCCGTAGCCAGTCGCTATATCGACTGAGCTACCGGGCCCACACTGAGGCTACAAACAAGTTTTTGCCATCCACCCCAAAACGTCGAGAAAGTGTCGGTACAGACTGGCTAAACCGGAGGAGCCGGAAGTTCACATTGATGAAAATAGCCGTTTAGATTGTGCCACTAAATATCGCACTTCTGTCTTTGATTTTCTAGTCTTTGATAACGGAAAGAATTAATAAGCGTTTGGCGAAAACTGTATAATGAGGCGCTTAATGATCTCTACTGCTCACCCAATATTGTTCGGGTGATAAAATCGAGAAGAATGAGATGGGCGGGGCATGTAGCGCGTATAGGGGAGAAGAGAGGTGTATACAGGGTTTTGGTGGGGAAATCTGAGGGAAAGAGACCACTTGGGAAACCACGGCGTAGATGTGAGGATAATAATAAGAAAGATCTTCAGGAAATGGGATGTGGGAGTATGGACTGGATCGAGCAGGCTCAGGATAGGGAAAGGTTGCGGACACTTATGAATGTGGTAATGAATCTTCGGGCTTCATAAAATGCGAGGAATTTCTTGACTAGCTTCAAACCTGTTAGCTTTTCAAGAAGGACTCTGCTCCATGGAGCAGTAAGTAAGTAAGTAGGTAAATAAGTAAGTAAGTAGGTAAGTAAGTAAGTAAGTAAGTAAGTAGGTAGTTAGGTAGGTAAGTGAGTGAGTGAGTGAGTGAGTGAGTGAGTGAGTGTTTGATTGAGTAGGTAAGTAAGTAAGTAAGTAAGTGAGTGAGTGACTGAGTGAGTGAGTGACTGAGTGACTGGGTGAGTGAGTGAGTGGGTGAGTGAGTGCGTAAGTAAGTGAGTGAGTAAGTAAGTGAGTGAGTGAGTAAGTAAGTAAGTAATTAAGTATGTATAAAATTAAGTATATAAGTAAGTCTATAAGTAAGTCAGTCAGTAAGTAAGTCAGTAAGTAAGTAATTAATTAAATAATTCAGTAAGTAAGTAATTAATTAAGTAAATAAGTCAGTAAGTACTTCAGCCAGTAAATCAGTAAATAAGTTAGTAAGTCGGTACGTAAGTAAGTCACTAAGTCGGTAAGTAAGTAAGTAAGTCAGTAAGTAAGTAAGTAAGTCTTTGATAAGAAAAGTGGGGAGTTCGTCTGTTGTACAACCGACAGTAACAGCACTTAATTGTAGACTTCATATATCTTCCGGGATAAAGTAGTTCTTCAAAAACAGGAAATGTGTTATTGTTATTATTATTTCACGCAATGTAAAAGAAAAATATTGTTGACGCGCGAAATTTGTATTTGCTTGCAATCTGTTAAACTGTGATTATAAAACAGGAGCCAGACATGCGCAGTGTGACGTATTGCAAACAAACCCATGTTTTCTTTATGAAATATTGTGCTGTTATTACAGTTGACGTACAAACATGGTGATGTTGCGAACATTTAGGATTCGGTATTATAATAGAAGCCTTGGGAATCTTCGAGCCTAGCGGGGAAAATTATGCAGAGAACTGAAGTGAAATGTCAACTTGATGGAGCTAGGTAATTTTATTGATGTATTCTTAGCTCGACATGTTTCGGGTACATACGCCCACCATCAGGAGCATTAGATGTTGAGTTGCAGCGTATGGTTTTCTGCACCGAGTTTTTGGATGGGTGGTGGTCTTCAGAGCTGCTGCGTAGGTCGTGTGTACGGTGCGGATGGTGCAGTGCACGGCACCATCCGCACCGTACACAGCGTCTCTCAAGATCACCAACCATCCAAAAACTCGGTGCAGAAAACCATATGCTGCAACTAAACTTCTAATGCTCCTGATGATGGGCGTATGTACCCGAAACATATCGAGCTAAGAATACATCAATATAATTACCTAGCTCCATCAAGTTGGCATTTCACTTTATTTCATGAGGAAAATGCATGGTCCAAAAACCCTCAAGTTATGCAGAGAAATTTGTTGAAATTCTTTGGAATATTTATTTACATTTTGTGTCCAAATACATCAAGATTTAATTACGTGTTTTTGGTTTTCTTGGGGGTAAAGACTGAAGTCTGCTGAGACTTTAAGCCCCGTGGACTAGAAAACAGTTGTCGACTTTTCGGCCGCACCTCTGAACTGCCTTCATCTTTAGGTTCAACGAAGTAGTACATCATGAGTCATTCTTTATCATCATCATCATCATCATCATCATCATCATGGCCATTAACCACCATCAGAGTTTTTCACTAAGTAAACGCCGCAGTATTTTAACCTTGCAGAATGCGACAGTACGTTTCTTTGAACTTCCGTGCGTTACCACCAAACTACACGGCGTCATACCCCAGAAGTCTAAACTTATCCCGGCCTACTACCACAGATTACACAATCACAATGCTTTATTTCACGCTTCCTCCTCCGTGTAGATGATATCTTCTCTCTTCTCAGCTGTTATACAGCGTCGATTAGTTTTTAGTTACCGACGTTTCGGGGGCAACATATCGGTCCCTTCGTCAAGGGTCAAGCAGCCTTCATTTCCAATTCATCATTCACTTACCTCACTAACTTTCGAAATTCTATAGCGTGTAGTCTTGGCTACAGATGACGTCGTTAAATAAACACTCTATATATCAATGTTGCACAGGTCTTTGTCGTAAAACATGTTTTAACCTCAAATTACTTCCTGTACATGCATTTGTGAATTTGTTGATGGGGAAACAAGAAAAGCTTGTTATACGGGATTCGAACATGGATTGTAATAAGCGAGGAAGATGATAAACAACTTGACGTTTCGATGTTTATATAGCATTATTACGACACTTGGCAGTAGGCTAATATGTGGGTAAGTAGCCTAAAACACGCAACGTGGATGGCGCACTTCAGATACTTGGCAGTGTTTTGCTCTGGCCGCGAAATAATTAAAAAGTCCTTTTGCGTGATTCTTTCATATGTTCATACACAGGGACGTTTTGATAAATTGATTTTAATAACTCTCTTTTGACACAAATGGTAAATATGTGTCGTGCAGAAGTGATTCCAAACTCATTAATGTTCCCTTATTTTATATATATATATATATATGTATGTATGTATTTATCTGACTTTGTAGTCTTATGTGTATGATATCAGCGCTGCGCACTGAGCATACTAATTACAAAACCAATTTATTTAAAAATTCCTCCATATTAATCCGAAGAAAGCTTCACTATACTTAGTCGAGGAAGGGGAATCGGACCAGAATAACGGGGCAGTTTATTCTTTGCGTTAAGTTTGTGGGCTAGAATCCAAAATGTTCGCAGCCATAAGCGTGTAATACTGATAGGAAGCTACACTGTAGGTGGTTTGTGGAGGGGGGGGGGTTCACATCTCCAGAACTATGAACTGTTTGGCTGCATGCCATATTATAAAGCAAATGTTATAGTCTCACTGTAATTCTGTAACCCGCTTCTCGACCCAAATCCTCTTATTGCGAAATAAGTTCGTGGGGAAAAACACATTTGTGAATTGCTGAATATCAAACGCCGAAAGTAAGAAGGGCTTGTGCGGATCAGTCGGTAACTGTTGAAACCTTTCCACTTTACAAATATTTATTTTTATTCTACATCGCGTTTTTTTTTGTAACGAAAAATACACATTTATAGCTTTTGAAAATGTATCGCCAATACGAAGCAGAAAAATTAGCTTATGAAGGTTTTTGTTTTATGGTAGATATTTTACATTTCAGAAGTGGCCAGATAGAAAAGAACTGCTAGCCACATATTAGAACTCAAGAGGCATATTTGTTGTCAAGCGAAACGTACGGTAGCAACACTGTTCACTGCCTGAGAGAAAGCAGCAAACGCTATCTTGTAGAAACACAAGGAATTACTGCTTTTTGGCGTGTCCGCTAGATGCGCTAGTGAGCTTTTTACAGAGATTTCTTTGTGATAAATTTCACCTGTTATTTTTGTTTTAATTTGGGAGCCTCAACCCCCTAGAACCCTCAGGGTCTGTCCAACCCTGCACAGGGATCGCATTACCTTAATCTATTATCTTTTTCCACGATACTGGGGCGACTCTTACAAGTGACGTAATAGATCTACTTTTTGGTTACCCGTGTTATGTGTGTTTGGAGAGAAGCAAGGCATGAAGCAGAGTGTGCGGCCAACGGCTAAAGTAGATGACTCTGTCGATAATATGTCGATACAGGAGCCAGTACAATATTAGTGACATGTCAAATACGTATGGAGATGATTGATGCACGAAAATCATAAACGGAATGCGTAATACAGAATTCACGTCATGTTTTCTTTCGCCAACGCGTTCAGTTCCTGAAGTAGTAAAAGGTAAAGTGATCCCGTTACAGGCGCGGTGTGGCCCAGAGGGTGGGTAGAGGTATAGCTCTACTCTTCCATGACCGCGGCACTAGAAGTGGGTGAGTGGTCAGCAGCACGCCCCGGCCGCACTTTACCCTTGGGAAAGACCCGGTACCCATAGTACAGGAGGCTGGGTGGGCCCCAGGGCCGGTCTGGACGGGCAGAAAATCTCGTCCCCACCGGAATTTGATCCCGGATCGTCCAGCCCTTAGTCAGTCGCTATACCGACTGAGCTACCGGGCCCACTTCTGAAGTAGTACTCTTGTGAAATTGTATGAGGATGTCTTAGGTAGTTGAGAAACTATCAGCTTCTCAAGGATCATAACTCGTGAAGTTAGTAAAGTACTTTAGAGCTACTGTACTGGTCCCGTTTCCCAAATGTTGGGCTTGGAGTGCTCTTACACAGGGCTAACTGATTCCATGGAACTAAGTCCTTCCTAAGTAGCTAAATGGTCCTCATATGGTCAAGAAGTTCTCCGCATTTTATGGAACCCTCAAACTTCATTACACCAATCACAAGCTCCTGCCATCTGTCCCTATCCTCAGCCAGATTAATCCAGTCCATGCTTCTCCATCCCTATTCTTGCAGATATATCTTAATATTACGCTACCATCTATGCCTAGGATTTCCAAGAGATCTCTTTCACTCAGGTCTTCTCCACCAAAGCACTACTTGATCTACAAGGCGAAATACGCTGTAATTTCTGAGTGTCATTCTACTGGCAGTTTTAATCCTAATACTTTCAGACAAACAAGGGAACATTCACTTTATACATCAAGAGTCTGAAACAGATATTCTACTATACATAAACAACGTTTCAAGTCTGGATTCCCCTGATAAACAACCACCTACGACTAACAAGGACTCTCACAAATTTTGAAACATCGGCTTGTACGTAATATCTTCCAGGAACCGATAAGTACGGCACTACGCAACAACCAATTTATTACGCCACTACGGAAAACTAACGAGAAACCAGCATAGTTAAACAGAAATATTTCCTAATTTCGGCACCCCACTCCCCCTCCCGAGATCCCGACACCTAATTTGTATATTTTTATATTATAATAATATTTGATTCTACTACTAAGTGTATTGTGATCATTTTAAATTGAAATTTTACAGATGTGTACGAGATCTCGTTAACTACCAAAGCATAACACACTGTATATTGTGTGGTTACCTGATAAGGGATAAGTGATCAACCGTGATGATGGCCTATGAAAAGACCGAAACATATAGTTGTTGAGACAAGCTTAGCAATATAAATATTATAAGTTGAGTCAGACTCTAAATTAACTTATATTCGTGATCCTTAACCCTTATCCTGCTAACGTGGAGAATATGGTGAGCTCCTAATAATGCCAGAAAATGGCAGATGGGATTTAACTCGGCGTTTAAAGGGTTAACCATCTCAGATTTGGCAGGTTCCAGACCCTGTAGATTCCCTTTTTATTTTACGTTGAATTTGCATGCTACCCGCCCCACCTCTTATTATCTTGTTGCAATACTGTGATAGGTTTTTGAATTTAGAAGTGGATATTTTTGCAACATTTCAGTGAAGTGTGGGCACCTGTGAACTTGTTTTAGACTCCAGTTGAAATGTGACGGCACACGGTGACGCACGGGAGGAGAAGTGAAGGGGAAACTGGCGAATGGAATGGGTAGCCAGTACTCTTCACACTACCTCGGAACATGGTGTATGCAGCATTACTACCGCTGATGAGCCCACCTCGGTTGCCAGCAGTCGACTGAACTGACGCCCCCCGCCGATTTAAATGGACTCGTCCGTTTAGCCGAAAGACGAAATCTGGTTTCTGCGCGTGTGCCGTCTCATTTCAACTGACCTCTACCAAGGAATCGTTGCTGTTCACAAATCTTGGTATGTTTTTCATGGGAGAAAGAAAAATTGTATATATATAGCCACAAATTTCGTTTTTGTTCACAGAATTGTGCAAGGTGAAACAAGAAAATTATTTGATAAGAAGTAAGAGCTGTCCGTCGCCATGAATTTTCTTAAGTGTCACAATGTATGCACTTATAATTATTCTAGCTGACACTACGTCTTTAACTATGCGCTGTCGTCTATTGAACACGTCTCCAGTTCGAAGAAATTCGCGGTATATCCGTATTATATCCCACTGATATTTGGTAGGAAACTTAGTCTGGAAATTACAGATATATCCAGTTACATGCATGTCAATATAATGACGGCTGCGTGAGGGGTTTGAGTGTGGAGAGTTGCCAGCTTTTATGTTTTCGTGCATAAGATACTATTTAATATTGTGTCTAATACAGTATGTGTCTTTCGCCATGTCTCTAAGTACGGAAGCTGTCACGGGATGTCCCGGCAGATGCGGACTTCCTATACGATGAAATTGCCGTGCTCACGATAAGAAAACTAGACAGTCACTATAACGTATAACGTAACATTGCGGTGCGTTCGCGTAACCATTTTTGCAGTGGAAAAGCAATAAATATTTTTTATTTTTTATTGTGTCTGTGTAAACTTATTTACCCGGTATTAACAGCGCATGCGTTTTATTTTATCGTTATCAATGGCCTGTCCGGCTGTGTCGTATTTTTCCACATTATCTCATAAAAGACACAATTTTACCGAAAAAAAGTAACTGTACATAAATTTGTATTTTCAAATACTCTACGTTTGCCTAAGGAAGTTTTTCATTCTAAGACTGCAGCGATGTATCATAAATTTACTTATATCTGTATGTTAAGTATCCGTTATTTTTTTAATACAATTTTTGAAACTTGAATTTTCTTTGCAGATTTTCGAAAAAGTTCTCAAATATATAATTACATGAAATTCCCTAAAGTGTCGTCCGAGTTTTTTTTTTTTCAGACAGCTACAACTGACGAAACCAAAAATCGTTTTCGCAATTTTGTCTATTAAGCCTAAAAAGACTGTAATATTTCCCCTCGTCTTCTGCGCATACCGCGGTCACCATAAGCTAGCAAGCCTGTACACTTAGTGACGATGATTGGAGTGACCCAACATTGTGTTGTGTTCTCACGCGCACTGATTTTCGAAATGAGATTTATGCCCTTTTATTCACGTTTGAGCACGCTTGCTTACAGAATCAATTTCAACATTCTGTACACCTTTCAACGTGTAAACCGTTTGCGTTGCGAGGGTCATTTACGCACTCATTTCATTGTTTTATTTCCTGTTGCTTTTATTTCCTGCCGTTTTTATTGTTATGTAAAGCTATTGTAATCGTGCAGCCAGCAGATCCATAACTTTCCACTCTTGTTAAAGGGTCTCAACATTCATAACACACTTCTTTCTGTCACACATTCATATGCATCAAAATAACATGCATTTCTGCCCTCACGTACTGAAACGCATTGCGTAACTTGTGCGGCAGGAGTCTTTTATATACGTTTCTGGGGGGGGGCAAGTTTATTTCAAGCATTTAGTCTCTGCTGCTTGATTATAACTTTGGCACTCAAACCTAGACAAAACTTCATCCCGTATAAATTCAAAGCCGAACACGTGACAGGCGTTCAGGCATTATTGAGTAATTTAAAATCCACTAGCCTTTTATTTACGTGTTTCGTTTATTAAATCGAGAAATATTAGGTAATACAACGGTATGTAATTAATATAGAAATTTATAACTGCGTTATTTGACAAATTCAAGAGACGACAATAATTTGAGGAGTAGATAGATAGGGCTTCGAATTTTAAAGTCAATTGGAAAAATTAATAATAATAACAATAATAATTTACAGCAAATAGGTGAGATATATTAATTAAAAATAGAAAAGAGAAAACATGCACACTGATAGATGTGGCAATACCCACAGACAGAAATGTTGTGCAAAAGGAAGTGGAAAAAGAAGTTAAAATACAAGAGTTTATGTGCAGAGATACAGCGAATGTGGAACCTGAAATGTACGATTATACCAGTAATAATTGGAGCCACTGGAATAGTAACGAGAAGCTTAAGGAAAAATTTGGAAGCTGTAGCAGGAAAATATTCGATAGATTCACTACAAAAGACAGCTATACTTGGAACATCACACATAATACGGAAAGTACTGCAGTGTGAAGCTTGAAGCGTGAGCGGTGGGGATCATCGCTGGTTCAAGAGAAGTATCAGGAAGAAAATGCCTGTGACAAAAGATAACCATATCGTATATTAATAGTAATAATTATGATAATAATAATAATAATAATAAAGCCTAATATTTACTGTCATGGGTCGACTCAGCTTCTAACAGAAATGAGTACCAGGAGCATTTCCTGGGGGTAAAGATGGCCGGTGCGTAAGGCTGACAAACTTACCACCATCCTGTGCCGTTTTCATGAAATCTGGGAACCTGAACTTCCTGGCACCCTCTGGGCCACTCCAGGCCTGTAACGGGACTGCTTTACCTTTATTATTTACTGCATGAGGCCAGGAGCTCTGCCCTCAGGAGACTGGAACAGCACTCTCCTAAATTTCCTTTCTGTACATGTGTGTAAGGAATTCAGTATAATTAGTCGGATAAAAGTACATTGTGAGTATGTAGGCCGTAAGTGCAGAGGGAGAGATGGAGGCACAGCTCTACTTATGCCTAATGTCGACTCTAGATGTGGAGTGATTGTTCAATTTCATTCCCCAGTTGCTTTACTCTCTAGAAAAATTCCCTCGTTACGTGCATTGGAGGATGGGATGGTCCCATAGAGAGTCTAGGTGTTTTAAAGAAGAGATGAATCTATTGTTCCACGTGGGAATCGAACCAAGATCCCACGGAAGTTCAATTCATAGTCTAATTACTAACCGACTGCGCGATATTAATGAAGCATTCAGATATAAATGAAGTGAGAGAGGTAAATTGTATTGATACTTTATACATGTTTCCTTCGTAACCCCCTAAGCCTTGTTCTTCTGACATTCATGCACCGCACCTACACAAAACGTGCACATGTCACGAAAATCACTAAATTACAGAAAACACACTCTTTTTTTTTGTGGTCTGACGCCCCCCACTGGTCCAGGGCCTCATCATTTTCAAGGCTTCACGATCGCTTTCAGACACTCTACACTCGGTAGAACTCCTCTAGACGAATGATCGGCCCAACACATAGTCTTCTACCTCAAAAAAACACAACGCCTACAACAGACAGAATTCCGTGCAAAGGCGGGACTCGAACCCGCAATCCCAGCAAGAGAGCGGATGCAGAACCACGCCTTGACCGCGCGGCCACCGGGATCGGCACGCATGTGGTTATGTCCAGTGTCACTGTGGCAGCAAATGACCTTCAGATATGTCACGATCAAAATTAAACTTGGACCCGCTTGTAATTTGCTGCGGATTTGAAAATCGCCTGGTATTAAAATGGACCATTTGCTTATCGTTTCAATTAGAATAATACTCTCATATCCCTAGTGCTGAATGACGTCAAAATACCTAAGGGCGGTCTTGGCTATAGCACCATTTCGGGTGGGATTAAGCGGGACTGAATCTGCAGTAAATCTACAGCCTGTATTCTGTAGGTTTATTGAATACAAACGAAGCTGTACAGTCGGACACAAAACTTGAACATTGTCTTCAATGCTACATGTTTCGATTCAACGAAACATAATCGGGCAATACTTTGAAGACGTTTCAATTAACCTCAGTATTTTCGTTGTTACACCGTGCATGTTGTCGAGTTACTCAATTATTATACCAACTACTGCACATATATAAAATTTGTAAAATTTACACATTAGAACATTAAAATGCTCTGAAATATTTCAGTCCTAGGGCCATCATCAGGGAGCTATATCGTCCTTGCTAAAGCCACACCATAAAAAGTCACGTTAATGTGACTTTTTATAGTGTAACTTTAGCAAGGACGATATAGCTCCCTGATGATGGTCCTAGGACCGAAACATGTCGGAGCGTTTTAATTTTTCAATGTTTAAATTTTAAATATTTAATTTATGTGCAATAGTTGGTATAATAATTGAGTAATGTCTGTATAATTGCAGTTCGCACTGTCTGCTTAGAGAAATCTCACTTTTTTTCCCCCCTGTGGTGCTTCGACCCAACGCCGGCCATGGCCTCCTCATTCCTGAGAAGATCACGCACAAAAGACACATCATAGTCGGTAGGACTTTTCTGGACGCGCGATCAGCTCGTCGCAGAGACCTCTACCTGAAAACACACAAAACTCAACACAGACAGACATCCATGTCCCCGGCGGGATTCGAGCCCACAATCCCAGCAAGCGAGCTGCCGTAGACCCACGCCTTAGACCGCGCGGCCACTGAGATCGTCAGAAAAATCTCACCAGTTTACAAATATTTATTAAGGAATTAAATACATAACTTGTGCATTAGTGGGAACTCACTTTATCGACAGTGCACATTACTACTGTATTTATGATTTTTTTAACATTTTTCTAGTAAAACGCCCAGTGTTGTTTCATTGAATCTAAAGATGTAACATTAAAGTGTTGATAGTAACACTTCGTTCGTTTTCGGTATGATTATTATTACTAACTGCAGTTGAGTTGTCACCCTGTGGCAGTAGTCCTTACACTAGTACAGACAAAACAAATAAGAATAAATATACATAAACGAAACAATACAAAGAACACAGTACAAACAGTACAAAATATAATAAATACAAGTAAACATATTACTGAAATACCCAGACTTTACAAAGCAAGTTGTAACAACCACAGTACAAGTTAATATAACCACAATACAAAATATATCCAAATAGAGACCAACGGAATAAATGAGAATAAAATTCTACAGTTGATTTGAAACGGGTGTAAAAATTAAATTTATCCGTCAGTTTAATTCACCATTTTCGAAAGTTCCGAACGTATATAATTTTAGCGCTGCTGGTACAGTAGACTCGAAAACTGGCTAAAAAGTTTAGACGTTAAATATTTTGCCTTTTATTTTGCCAGTAGCCACGTCACAGGTTTGAGTGCCAGCTGGATATAAAATACATCGCAGGTGCTGTGGCAATGCATTGTGTTTATAGCTGTACTTTCGCCTTCATTTTACTATAAAGGTAACTTCATCACTGACTGCTGCTTTTCAAGTTAATTATCTTTTATATTATTTAAACTGCGCCCAGGTGTATGCTGCATTTGATACAGAACGAATTAACGTGTAGAATTGACTGAAAATATGAATTAACTTGCCCGTAATTATTTTGGACATTTCACGTACAGCCTACCGCAAAAGTCACGTGACAGGAGAGGAAACTTGCTAAACATCAAGTGTCAAGTGAATTTTGCGCCAATCTGTATTTTTGGAGGCGTTTCGAAATTTCTTGTGGGTTTGTTGCCGATTTTAGGAAAAACATTCACCAGCAAACGCCAATATTGTTTTTTGTAGTTCTATCCATTTTTAAAGAGGTAGTTTTTATATCGCTATTTTATGTTCTGACAGCTGTAGAACTAAGGACTTCTGTTTTCTGAAATATGGTTCTGTATATCTGATGATGAACACGTGTTTCGGAGGTTGTTACTGGGCCACGTGTAGGTCTACTGAAATATGAATCAATAGGCTAATTAAAACTTTGATGTATTTGTACCAAACTGCACGGAGGTGAATTATGTTTTAGACAAAGTGCACAGAGTTAAGTAATTTTTATATCAAAATGCGTGGAATTAAGTCACGGTTTTATTAAACCGCACGGAGTTAAATCTCAGAATACAGTTGTCTAAGCTTAAGAAGCGAAGTGTATGAAGTAATGAGACATAAAAATTGTACACATTCAGAACGTGTAGTAAATTAGAACACGCAGAGAACTTACACTGAATTTGATGTTAGTAAAAATCCAACCAGGTGCAACAGTATGCAGATATTTATTTACTGCAAAGTCATTCTACATGTTTCGGGTGTCACAGCACCCATCATCAGGAGTATTAAAAACTGTAACCGCAGCCTCCAGTATTATGACCTGTACTGGAG
>Ga0123354_10014018_pt1 | contig 12472 bp, 9 predicted proteins | sample TergutLab28metaG_2_FD_97872 | JGI IMG/M metagenome (GOLD analysis project Ga0123354, IMG submission 97872) | Labiotermes labralis P4 segment gut microbial communities from Petit-Saut dam, French Guiana - Lab288 P4 | ecosystem: Host-associated > Arthropoda: Insects > Digestive system > Gut ... | reverse complement strand
GCTAAATGATTTGTACTCCTCACCCAATATTGTGCGGGTGATAAAATCGAGAAGAATGAAATGGGCTGGGCATGTGGCGCGTATGGGTGAGGAGAGGGGGGTGTATAGGGTCTTGGTGGGGAAGCCGGAGGGAAAGAGACCACTGGGGAAACCTAGGCGTAGATGGGAGGATAATATTAGAATGGATCTCCAGGAGGTGGGATGTGGGTATATGGACTGGATTAGGCTGGCCCAGGATAGAGACAGGTGGCGGACGCTTGTGAGTGCGGTAATGAACCTTCAGGTTCCGGGAAATGCGGGGAATTTCTTGACTTGCTGCAAATCAGTTAGCTTCTGAAGAAGGACTCTGCACATTGGAGTAAGTAAACACGTATATTTGGAAAGCAGTGGGCATGGAGGAAACAACACAACGTGCGAGGAACTTCACGTTTATTCTCTACACATAAACCTGTCAGGATGATTAATTAAAGGAGGACACGGTAGAAGCTAACATGCAGCCCGCACGAGAAAAAAAGAAATGCATATAACAAATGTTAAAGAAATACACAAGAAGAAAGAATGCAAAATCTGTGGTTCTCACAGCTGTGTTGATGGTCAAGTCTTCCGGTACATGACGCCATGTCGATTGGTACATAGTTGCCGCTGTTTCAGAGGGACGTGTTGCCTCTGTCATCACAGTCTATGCAGGCCATGAAGATGGAGGCAGTAAGCTCTTCCGAAACGTCAGTGAGTTTTGAAATCGGCAAGGCATATCTCACAAGTGTTGAATCTAAACTAAGGAACCTATTGGGATACCTATTCATAGGTACGAAGGTAATATTGAAATAGACCCTAAGAGTGTAGCAGAATAGGGTGTTGACTAAACTCACCTGTTATGACAAGGAACACGCTAGTTAACTGTCTGTCTGCCTACAAACAGGAAATTCCTTTGCTAATTCGATGTCAACTGAGCAAGGTTCTAGTACCCTTAAGTCAGTACGAATGCGTAAGACACTGGCACCATATGCCCCCTCGTACAAACCGATCGGTTTGTGCTTCATGAAACACCATACCATGGAGACGTGCTGTCTCCCAAAATGAGCCCATGTTACAGACACTTTGTTATTAAAGTAACTTCAACAAATTTAGTAACAATCTTCCCAGCGGCATACTTTCGTTACAAATTACACATATAGATTTCGTACTGAAAGAATAAGTCATGATATCACCCTAGTGTACTGAAATCGTGTATAGATAATTAACTCAACTTACAATAGAACTTAGAAGTGCCCTAGCAAGATTGTTTAAGACTCCGTTTGGTATTATACTATACCTGACAATACAAATATTCTTAATATTCCAAAGAAGGCGATAATGATTATAAGCACGACAAATACCAGTATATTTATCTCAGTAATTAACCAACATGAGATGCACGGTCAGCAAAACGTCAAAAAAAATACCAGTATGTCAAAACGAACACATTGCATGTGCCACAATTAAAATACATGAAGTTCGGAAAAAAAGTTTGTAATTCTAGGTTAAGTGTACGTTTACCACATACCGTTTTGTGGGTGAGCGATTCTATGAAGATCAATTAAAAATATATGCAAGGAACTGATTTCATATCTGATATTCAGAAACAGAGGCAATGCTTTATATAGGCAAAACACCAAGAACAAAAACACCGCTTTGTAAAATGACTGTTTCATATTATTGAAAGAAACGCTGCAGACATGCGCCAATGCATGACGTAACATGGCAGTCACCTTGTTTGTAAGATCTATATTAAATAACACAAAACATTGATGTATGATGTTGCAATGTCACTGTGGTGCTTGACGGACGACAGGGATGGATGGTTGGTCTGCTACTGTGACATACATTTGTAGGCTAGACGTGCTATACCACCAGACGGCATTCTATTTCACGCATATTAGATGTTACAAATCTGCGTGCTAAATCAGACAAGGTCCTTGCGTATTTTAGAACCTTCAATATTCGTTGTTTCCTTTCCTTATTCTTTCCTCTCTCCTGTTTGCTGCCTCTTTTCCTCGCCTTTCTTTCTGTCTGTATAACGCACGTGCAACGAAGCAGTCGTCCTGACGCATACCCCGCTGCAGATGCATCCTTTACTATCTTCGCTTCAACTTTCCCCCCTGATAGCATTATCATTCCAGCTCTCCAGTTTCCCGACATGTTATGGCGATATACATAAACAGTGTAAAACACGTACGGTTTATTTTTATTTGAACCACATTATCACATCCTCTACACAGTCCATCCCTATTCATGGGAGATTTACAAAGAAATGGGGTTTAGAAGGTAGGTTAGTTACGAAACTATGAGTAGATTCAGTTGTGTTATGGTATGGTGCAAAAACCACGAATATCCGAGCTTGACAACATGAGAGAATTACTTGACAAGTTAAGTAGATGTGAGTTATTGCGCTGAATAAAATTTCTATTATCAGTGTATGTCCATATATCTTACATTTCACACAGGATTAATTCTATCTAAGCCATCGTCATAATTATGTTCAATTTCACGCTCTGTGTGTGTGTGTGTGTGTGTGAGAGAGAGAGTGTGTGTGTGTGCGCGTGTGTGTGTGTGTGAATGTGTGTGTGTGTGTAAGGAGTACAGACCGTCATTGTTCACGTACAGAACTGACTCTTCATAACTTAGCCCCTTAAAACGTAACCGCCAAGTCCGACAACAAAAAATCTGAATTTTTTCTGCAGATGGTATTTAAGTGCTCCGTATAATTCTCACAACAACAGCGATCGTTTCTCAATACTCTATTTATTGGTAGTTCTAATGTTCTCTGTGAGGTACGAAGATCAATTTTAATCTTCAAAAAACCGTGACGTAGCTCGGGTGGTTAGTCGCCGGCCTCTCACCTCGGAATCCTGGGTTCAGTTACGGTCCGGTCGATGTGAGATTTGTAGTGAACAATGTGACACTGAGAGAGGCTTTCCTTCGAGTACCGGTACTTTGGTTTTACCCTGTGAGTATCATTCCACAAATGCTTCATTCTCATCTTCGTCTATACACTCCTCTTAACAGAGAGACAAACCGGCGAAGGCTCTTAACCTTCAAAAACAATTTTTTGTGGGGTCGAGAAACAATTTTTTGAGGAAATAGGAGAGCACTGGGCAGAAAAGTGCTTTCACTCTTCAGTCTTTACTGAGTTAAAGAGCACTGAGTTACCTTTTGTTGAGACCACCCCTAGGGTTAAGACAAATAGCTCCAAGGTGCTCAAGCCTCAAATAAACTAACATTCGTCATAATTAGATTAGGAAACTTTAATTAGAGCTTGCATAGTAACACGTCCTTGCACATGCTGTTCACTTGGTGTTGTCAAATGCAACGAGTGTGATGAAGGGCATGCAAAAGCTACAACAGCTATTAAGAATAATGTCTGTAACGAACGAAAAGTGAGGCTGATATAGGTACCGATTATGTGGAAAATATACGAAGTATTACGGAAATCGGCCACCAAAGGCTACAGTCCAGTGATTAAAATTGTTTCGCTTTTTTAAAATCCTGCATCCGATTCTAGGCTCGTACGCTATACCGGTTATGTTAATTGGTTATGTGCCTTAGTCTCTAAGGTCAATGTCACAGCCACCGTTTCTACTGGCCGGTTTCTTAGTCCCTCATCATTCAAAACTGCCCATTCGTTCTATTGTAGCTGAAAAAACTACAAACCTCTCGTCGTAGTTACCACCCAGCTGTTACAAGTTTCAGAGGTTGGCCGCCATCACCCGGTAGGTGCGTAAAGTAAAACTAGGTTCCCGTTCAGGTCAGCCGAAGCGTGAAAGTTTTTCAGGAACTAGTGTCTAGTAGCGACAGACAGGCAGTACACTATGGTAGCGCATAGAGCGGTGCCGATTCCTATTAATATGTTTATTTTCACGTATAATGAAGAAGTCTTCATTTTCTTGCAATAGAGTAGGAAGTGCGATTGCAGCTTATAACAAAATCCAGAATGAATAAATTCCACGACACACGATATGTAAGATTCCTCGAAGGTTTCGTGATTGTGTGCGTTCTTGAACTCTCGATGTGAGAGAAGATGCCAGAGTTCTTCCCCCTTTTCTCTTCAAATTCCTGTCAAAATGCCTAAGATTTTGGCAGTAGTCAAGCAGTAACTGACTTATGACAAGGCACGTAAGTGCCCTGAATATCTTTGCATATGGAAACTACTTAATCGCAGGTACCTGAACAACAGAAACCCATCAGGTTTGTCCATATGCTGATAGTCGGAACATGTCCTGAGAAAAGCCGAACAAAAATGTAAATTTTGCAAAAATCCTAGCGCGTTACGTGGAATTTGAACCCGGGACTTGTACGGTTACACTACGCTGTACAAGTAACTTATGCAGTCTGAAGAGCGTCGTTCGGTGAACATATAAATAACGACTTATTGAATGAAAACTCTGTACTTCAACTGACTCAGATATTTTGGGTTAAGTTGGAGCAAACACGTGTTCGTGTCGAGAGGATTTTCTTTTCCATTTCATGTACTATTTCTTACTATCATTACTTTCAATAACATTTCATTCTCGTTTACGTTTCTGCTCCTTTTCTCAGCAACAGCAAGTTTCCTACTCACATAGGGTGCACTGACACGTTCACTTGTAATAAAATATTTACACAAGATTCGGCAAAATATTTTTGTTCACTTAATAAACGTTGAGCCAATATAATCTTCATGTTTGCTCCGTGCATCAATGACATTCAGCCACTTTATTATCCAACTGATGCACCAATATATTTTCGTAGATACAATTAAAATTATAAGAATATTTTAAAAGTGATCCGACATGTTTCGGATCACAGAGGATCCATCATCAGGGAGCTTTGTACAGTACTTGGCTAAAATTAAAAAATGGTTCTATCGTGTCCGTTGACATGGGCGTAGTCGGTGTTATGGCAGCATAACGCCGACTACGCCCATGTCAACGGACACGATATAACCATTTTTATAATTTTGGCCAAGCGCTGTACAAAGCTCCCTGATGATGGATCCTCTGTTATCCGAAACATGTCGGGCCACTTTTAAAATATTCTTATAATTTTAATTGTATCTACGTTTATATATTGGTGCATCCGTTGGATAATAAAGTGGCTGAGCGGATATAATTAATTTTTTAAACAATTTTGCTGTCAAATTGTCGAATTCACTGCCAATATAATGCACAATTACTTGAACAGCTTTGTTCGCAAATAGAATTGACATAGGCACAGTTATAAAAATACCTTCATTTGAAGTACGATATTGCGATTGAAATAATTCTCCTGAGTGAATGTAGTTGTTCAACTACCTGCTGCTTGGAAGAAGAAGTGTTGCGAGTGGCATTCTGTTTGACAATTTGGAAGTCCCAATCGCAAGAGACCGCCACCCTTCTAATAATCAATGGTGAATAGGGGCAATTGATTTAATTCAGAAGCTGCTATTTTGATGCGCAACAGTCTTAAACAGGTGATTAATAATAACCTACCAGATTTCTCAGCGACTATTCCATATTTGGTACAAATTAGTTCAGCGAAAACAAGGCAAGAAGAGGAAAAGTACACATTCATTGACTTAGATGTTTGCCATTCCGTTGTGCTCTTGTTACATTCAGTGCAGTTCAAGGTCAGTCTAAGAACAACTTTCATCATACACCGAACTGTTCAGGAGCTACATGTTTCGATCCTGCAACCGGAACATCATTAGGCTGCATAAAACAGTGCGTACAGGTAAAAATTACCCAGTATGATGTACATTATATAGATACATTATACACTACATTGTCAGATCTTATAAACTACAATTTTTAGATTACAAGATCTCAAAATATAGTGTACGATAAATAGTGTATAACATAACGTGCGTGGGCCCGGTAGCTCAGTCGGTACAGCGACTGACTACGGGCTGGACGGTCCGGGGTCGAATCTCGGTGGGGACGAGATTTTCCGCCCGTCCAGACCTGCCCTGGGGCCCACCAAGCCTCCTGTAAAATAGGTACCGCGTCTTTCCCGGGGGTAAAGTGCGGCCGGGGTGTGCTGCTGACCACTCACCCCCTTCTAGTGCCGCTGTCATGGAAGAGTAGAGCTATACCTCTACCCACCCTCTGGGCCACACCGGGCCTGTAACGGGATCACTTTACCTTTAACATAACGTGTACTGTGTACCATTTACGCATTGTTTTTATGCAAGCCTGATTATGATGACGTGTGTACAGTATCGAAACATGTAGCTCCTTAACTATTCGATGTGTAATAAAATTTGTGTTTATAATGACCTTGAACTATATTAAATGACGCATTCCTTGAGTTTATTCTGCATCCAGGTTCACAGTTGTTTAATATTTAGATATAAACCCATCTTTCGCATTTCACGGCTTCTTTTCCCGGGGTTTCGTAAATTTGCGAAGTAGCCCCAAGAATAAAAACACATAACTCAGACCTATCAATAGACAGGAGCATCAAAATTTTTCGATACCTCGAAGAAGTCTTCGAGCCATACTGTATGATGGTCAAGGAGTTGAATGGGGGAAGGGAGGGGGGAGGGGGGGAGGGGAAGAAGCTTCTCCCATCGTTGCAAAAAAAAATCACTAGAAATAGAAATAAAACATTGCCTTTCGGGAGGGGTGGTAAATTATTTATGGATTTTCGCTTTTAGCGGGGGGTCTTGGAACTTAAACCCCGCGAAAAGCGATGGATAAGTCTGTCGTATTTATTTCATGCAAATGTGTGAACATCAAGCTCAGATTTTTTCTGTTCTGTCTATTTGCGCCTAATTGCAGATTCCATCTTCAACACCACGGGCTGCAATGCTATTATCGCGATGCACCTATTACATTAGAAAGCTGCCAGCTTCTGCAATGTGTGTCTATTCAAATACAAAAATAACATCCACATAGCTTAGTGAGGCTTTTCACATTATAAAGACCCGCACCTGCATGTGTTCGTCTATTCTTCTGTGTACCTTCTTTCTCCCTCCCACAATTTGCAGTCTTAAGAAGCTGCTTTCATCATCACACCACTGGGGCCTATGCCACCTCTTAAAGTCTATTTTATTTCCTTAGAGGGAAATAAATAACCTTAGGAGATATTAATGTTGTCTCTAACTCTGTATTTGCCCATTTCAATTTTTGAGTCAGTTACTGATTTTAAAAAAAATTAGTATGAACGTTATGCCAGTAGGTCAAAGAGGACGTAACCGCTCTTTTGCAAATATTTGCATAACAATCCGTTCTTAGTTATAGGCTCCGAGTTAAACGACTTTGCACCTTACGAGTGTAGAACCAACACCGCATGTCAAATAATGTTTATCCTACCTTGAAAGTGAAGTTCTTACGATCGTGCCTAGAGCCAGTTATTAAAATTTTAGAAGTTGCCCGTTCCAAATCAAAACGGAATTTTCTTCTTTGTTTGTTTGTTTTAAGGTCCAATAATCGCCTAAGAACATATTTATTTAATAACGTCAAGTCAGACCGATAGAAAGGATTACCGATGCTCACCATTTTTATGCAAAAATGGATGTCCGTACATCACCGAAGACGAACAAGTTTTCTTTATGAATGGCTTCTCAACACAAACACGCCCATGCACATATTGGTTGTGTACCCATTACAACTCTTGTTTCGTAACTGAAGGCTCATTATCTCCCGAATCTCGATCGGCAGCCAAATAACAAATCATGGGTCTCCAACCCGCGGCCCGCCAGTTTTTATTATGCGGCCCACGTCCGCATTAGTAAATTGTGTATATATACTCTAAAAATATTTCAATAATTTAGGCAGTTAGGTGTACCATTTATTGTTATATGTCCGCGTGCGGTCCGAAAACCAGCCCACAATTAAGGGTGTGGCCCTTTGCCATTAAACGGTTGGAGACCCATGACCTCAATGATATTTCTTGTGACTGTCATCGATTGCATGGCACAGATTCTTCGTTGAGCAAATGATAATTATTAAGATATCGTAAAAATATCCGTCTGTTTTCCTTCTGTTATGAAACCAAAATTTTAATATACTACCATTGAACCCTCCCCGTATTCAGTGAATTAATTTCACAGTCTGACTCAGTTGTATTTTCACTGTTACATACAGGCCTCTTTGCCCAAGGCGGTCTCTTTCCTTGGCAAGTCCTTACCATCTGTGATGCTCTACATGATCTGACTTTCTCTAGTTATGTTCGTTCGCACCTTGGTCTCTAACACACTCTTTCCTTCGAATAGGAAATCACACAAATGTTACAAACAAATGGTGATATATTTTCTGAAAGCAAATCATGACTGCTTCCCTGTCTAGTCATCATCCAAACATTTTCTCCCTTATGCTGTAAAGTGCGGATGGTGCCGTGCACACGACCTACGCAGCTGCTCTCAAGACCACCACCCATCCAAAAACACGGTGCAGAAAACCATATGCTGCAACTCAACATCTAATGCTCCTGATGATGGGCGTATGTACCCGAAACATGTCGAGTTAAAAATACATCAATAAAATTACCTTGTTGCATAAAATTGGCATTTCGCTTTATTTCAGGATTTATTATTATCATTATCACAATAATCATAATCACAATCATCACAGATACCGCTATTGGGAACAGTCTTGCATGGTTAATTACCGTGTTCACACAAGACTGTCACTGAGCTGTGTTACTCAGAGCTTCTGCCTTCACAGTTACATCTCGGTCTCCCAAGTGACCTCTTCATTTGAAACTTCCAATCAAAAATTTTTCTATGCTTTATAGGCCTCTTTCTCATTTCCAGTTTTCATGCTATCATCCTGCCTATCTAATTCGCCTTCGTTGAATTGTTTCAGTAACATTATCTGAAAAATATAAATAACTAACATCTTCATTTCCTGCAATTTTCTCCATTACTATGCCAATTCCTCCCACATTAACGCTATTTTCTTCAACAGTTTTTTTTCTAAGACAAATTCAATTGTTGGAATGTTCTTTCTTAGAGTGAGAGATAAATGTTCGTATCCGTTTAAAATAGCATAGGCATATTCAAGCTTTTAGGCACTACAAGAAACAATACAAAATTCTGAACGAAAACACTGCAGAAATTTTTACACTTTTATCTGTTCGTAATTTCTTTATGAACATAATTTTGATGCGTTAGGCACGTTCTGCTATGAACTCCAAGCACTTGACTTCAACAACCTTTCCAAATGACCCATTATTTATACATAGTATTCTTTCCTTGATTATTACTCGTATTCTAATAACGACTGAGTACGGCATAAAGTAAAGTGTTTCGGATAATAGGTTTAAGAAAGAATTAAATAAACACTGTACCAGATTATATGAAGTGTCTCCAACCCGCGACCCGCGGGCCTCATGTAGCTTGCCAGGTTTTACGTGTATTATGCAGTCTGCAGCAACGTCTGTAAAGTACGTGAATATTATAAAAATTACACATTCATTTAGACTGTTACATGTACCACTTTTTTTTTTCGCGTGTGGCCCGCGAACCAGCCCACAATAACGGGAGTGGCCCTTTGTTATAAGAAGTTTGGATGTGCATGTGCTCTATAGACTTACCGCACTATCCGGCTCCAAACGTTTCATTTGCGAGGCTGTGATACTAGTACAGCCTACTTCCCAAGCATGGACACCTGTCTGTGACATGTCGTGTATTTCATAAAACCTTCATTTTCCCTTTGAGACTTGCTGAATTTAAGGTACAGGAATCGGGACAGCCCTATGCTCATATGTGATGCATATTCGGGGGCGGCCTGACTTCTGAGACGGTCTATGATTCGGCAAATGAGGTAGCCTACTTCAGCACGCGTATTCAGCTGCAAGACGAATGTAGTTATTCCTAGACCTAAGGGGCAAACGTCTGACACTCTGGCCACGCCAAACTTGCTGTGAGGTGTCTGGGAAAGTAAGGTGAACAACGCTGAATTTTGGGCTTTGTGTTACCGAGAATCGCGTGGTGCAACGTACAGAAGGAAATACTTGTGAACAACCAGCTTGTGGGAGTAATTTGCAGTGGCTACCTGAGCAGCGATCATCGCATCTAAGGCACCTCTGTGAGAAACGGAAACATGTGTGACTCGTATTACGCCGGTGCTCTGTTCTAATCTCCAAAGCATTCTGTTCGTTTCAGTTTAGGCGCTTTCGCAAGACCGCGAAAAGCGACTTTTATTTTCGTTATGTATATCCGTCCGTTCGCATGAAACAGGTCGGTTCCCACTGAAGGGATTTTTATGAAATTTGATATTTGAGTATTTTTCGAAACCCTGTCGAGAAAATTCAAGTTTTATTAAAATGTGACAAAAATAACGGGTACTTTACATGAAAACCTATGTATATGATGTCACTAAATTCATCTTAGGATGAGAAATGTTTCAGACAAAAGTTGTAAACAAAACCAAAATACGCATTTGTTTTTCAGTAACATTTTCTTCCGAAAATCGTGCCTTTTATGAGATAATGTGGATAAATATAGTGCAGCCAAACAGACCACAGGTGACAATATAAGAGGACGCATGAGCTATGCTTGCAGGATAACTAATGCTACAAACTCGCAATACGTAATACATATTGCTTTTCCACGGCAACAAAAATTTCACAAAAGTTCCTCAATAGCACGTTTATGCTGTCTGTCTTGTTTTGTACAAAGTAAACTAACATTCGGACAACAGATAGGCTATGTTTTGTTTTTAGTTGGATGATGATTACTTATAAGCTCTTGTACCATTGTAGGTTATTACCATACAGCAACTGTTGTCTGACTTATGGCCTTATTTCCCAATTTTCTACCGAAAGAGTTTGTTGTAATGTCCATATATGTGCTCATTCGTGTTTATCCTCTATTGGGATGGATATTCTTTACATTTGGTATGAACATCATGAAACAGGCTTTTACCAAAAAGCTAACACAATATTTATGTGAAATTCTAAGCGACGTAAGCGTTGGATAATGTAAAATACCGTGATTGTGTGTGTTGACAGCCAACCAGAGAACATGCAACTTTCGCTAGCGTCCCTCTTTGTAGAATGAAGTGTACCAATATTATTGCCATGTGAGATGTTTCTGTGGCTCTCCCTTCGTAGACAGGTACTATCTGTCTTTGAAGCCGAGTATCTCAAATTTCGTACCACTGTAGATGAATATTTAAAATTTCTACATATGGATTAAAAGGATATTATCTTGCTCTGATGAAAATGACACACATGGCAGCCGCATGAAAATCTGGTAATATACTCGTAAACCGAAAACCGTGCAGATCAATCACAATAAAGGGGCCTTTATAATACTTATATTTTATATTTGACAAGTTTCTAGTAGTACAGCTGTACAGGAGAAGAAGCTGGCAATTAAGCCTGCAGATAAACACACCTAATTTAGGATGAAGTACGAGAAGGAATTTTTGGTGCTAATAGTAAAGTAAAAGCAAAAGCAATCTCATTACAGACCTGGACATGCCCTGAGAGTTCCAGGAGGTTGAGGTTCCCAGATTTCAAGACAATCGGCACATGAAGGTGGTAAGGTTGTCAGCACCACACACCGGCCGTCTTTACCCCCAGGAAATACTCCTGGTACCATTTCTGCAACTACAAAATGCAGATCTTCTATTTTATATCCTTTCCACGCACTAGCCTGTTATAATGAGGTTACAATAACGAATTTTCAACTAAGTCTGTCGATACATGCAGAATTCATCTGCAATGTAAGAAATCTTCTTGCTAAATTTTCCGGAAGCAGCAAGCGTGGGAAAACCAGAACATATGATCTCAGGAAAGCTATAATACGAATGGATGATGTATCCAAGAGCCATTATTGGGGTCCTAAAAATCTAGGGATTTCGTAAGAATAGGACTTCTTCAAACAGCGCAAAGCAATGGCAATAACGGATTATGTCTACTTATTAGTGGAATATTTGTTGAATTCACTACGCGGTGCTTGTTCATCTGATTTAGAACCAAGAAAACAGAACAAAAGGGTAGAGAGATTACGTACTACCAGGAGGATTAAGTAGAGGAAGCTGAGAAGCAGGAGAATGAAGAGTACGAGAGTGAGAAAAATAAGAAGAAAGAAAGGGGAGGCAAGAGGAGCTTTCGTAATGTATTCTTTAAGAGATATTATGAGGGCGATCCTATCAAGGAGGATGAAATGGGCGAGAAATCTAACATACTTTGGAAGGACGAGTAGAGAATAAAAAATTGTAGTAGGAAAATCTGAGGGGATGGATTTGACTTGGGAAAGAGTGCTAGGTGGAATGATAATATTAATACGGCTTTTAAAGACTTCACTTCTGGAAGCGTGTAACGGATTCATCTGATTCAGAATAAGGTCCAGTGGTGGCAGTTATACGAGGGGAGACCCAAATATAAAGAGAATTTTTTAAAAAAATCGTATATTTCTCTGAACATTTTCAAAATTTAATCACCCTCAAAATACTCTCCTTGAGAATCAATACACTTATCCCACCGCTTTTTCCATTGTTCAAAACAGTTCTGGAACTCTTGC
>Ga0123354_10014017_pt1 | contig 12472 bp, 4 predicted proteins | sample TergutLab28metaG_2_FD_97872 | JGI IMG/M metagenome (GOLD analysis project Ga0123354, IMG submission 97872) | Labiotermes labralis P4 segment gut microbial communities from Petit-Saut dam, French Guiana - Lab288 P4 | ecosystem: Host-associated > Arthropoda: Insects > Digestive system > Gut ... | reverse complement strand
GAGCGTGCTGAGAAGAGGGAATAGCGTAGGCCGAAGGTGCTGAGAAGAGGGAACTGCATAGGCCGAAGGTGCTGAGAAGAGGGAATAGCGTAGGCCGAGCGTGCTGAGAAGAGGGAATAGCGTAGGTCGAGCGTGCTGAGAAGAGGGAATAGCATAGGCCGAGCGTGCTGAGAAGAGGGAATAGCATAGGCCGAGCGTGCCGAGAAGAGGGAATAGCATAGGCTGAGCGTACTGAGAAGAGGGAATAGCATAGGCTGAGCGTGCTGAGAAGAGGGAATAGCATAGGCCGAGCGTGCTGAGAAGAGGAAATAGCATAGGCCGAAGGTGCTGAGAAGAGGGAATAGCATAGGCCGAGCGTGCTGAAAAGAGGGAATAGTATAGGCCGAAGGTGCTGAGGAGAGTGTTTGCACCTAAGGGGAAGGAAGTGTTAGGAAGCTTGAAACAAATTTTATAATGAAAATCATAATGAATTGTACTCGTCTTGTGAGGACGAGATGTGCAGAGCGTGTGAAAGTCATGAGGCAGAAGTGTGTGCAGGGTTTTGGTGGCGAAACCTGAAGGATATAATCTGGAGACCTAGGCATATGTGAGAAGATTATATTAAAGTGTATCTGAGGGGAAGAGGACAGGAGAGTGTTGGATGTGTTCATCTCTCTCAGTATGGGTATGAGTGGCGAGGCTTTTCTCGATTAGCTGATGTACTTTGATTATCTTATCAAGTAAATGCTGCTGTATGGATTTAACGAAGGGGCGATGGGAGAGGTCTCCGGCATACTGAACCTGAAACACGAAATGGAGCTCATGAGCGTACCGTTGTTAACGTTACGGCTATTGATAGCTTCCTATACGTAATTTGTGTCTCGTCGGTCGTTGGAATTGTAAAGAAGTGCACGCTGTTACAAGCCCCTTTTCTCTTGCAACACACTGTGTATTCCTACGCTGTGTGCAAGCAGCCGTTACAAAGAAGAGCATCGTTCTTTGCTTAAAATTTGCTGATGTGCAGGTCTAAACACACCGCTTAATGTACGTCATTAATTTTGATACCTCCGTGAACGGACAAAACCAGTATATAATTCTTGCTGTAGACAAGAACCCTGAACGGTAGTAATTGCACTGTTTGCCCATTTCATACTTCGGAACAGCATTGTTTTGGCCCTTACATTACTGATTTTTCATCACATTTAAAAACGTATTTGAATGTTGTGGGTTAGTAGTTTGAATGCTTGTTTACCTTAATCGTAAGGAAAAAATAACGTTCTATTTATGTAACCTCAGTTTTATTATTCCTTAGGAAACTGTTATCCCAAAATTTAAAAATTTCCGGATCTGAAATGGGGATATTGATAACAGTAATAATACTTTTGCCTTGTGTATGCAAGATGCCTTATGCGATAAGTACTGGATGGCCATGACCAGCCTGATTGGGTTTGCTGTCGTTTTTATAGTCTGTCAAGGTAGATGCAAGGTTATTAACTCGGGAACAAATGACTGGTGGATCAGAATGCATTTATGATGTTCCTTCCATCTCATTTCGCTCTGATTTTCAGCTGCTGCTGTTGCAACAGTTGACCTATGAATTACTCAGTCGAGGTGTGACAGGTTCCTGAATACTCATAAAAAATAATTGGTATACCGACGTTCCCGTTAAATCACAGATCATATAGCGTCGAATGACTGGACGTTGAATAATGAATTGGAAAGGATATGCCATGAAATGGCCCTGCGGTCCCGGACTATGCCTGGAGGGAATGAGGAGTATCACGAAAAGCAGTCAGTATAGTGGGTGTCCCGGCCAGGATTCAAACTTGTCAGCTCTCTAAACTTTACAGCTTGGGACAGTTTGCTCTCAGTGTGTAACTCTTTAAAGCATAATGGTTATTGCATTCACTGTTTTCACCTTAAGCACCCCTGCATTTTCCTCAAACTGCGTAGGCGATTTGTCGGCTTCCTGTGATTTTCACAATGAACATCAGTAAATTTCCCGGACATTGTTAGGCGAAATGGCTCTGTTCCATGTTTAAAAGGCCTAATCCTGAAGTGTTTTAATGAAGCAGACGCGCAGTATTACATCCGTTTTCATATGTATGATGGAAGTTCTTCGCTATTTCTCTACCAGTTTGTGATCCAAATTATTTTTGGCTGATAGTGTATGGCAGGGGCTTCCAGCCCGCGGCCACATTTGTGTATTTTATATACATATGTATATGTTTGTAGATGGACAATATAAAAGTACACATTAATTTGGGACGTTAGATGTACCACTAATTGTTATTTTTTACACGTACTCCCCGCAAGCCAACCCACTGTAACGGTTGCGGCCCTTAAAAAAGTTGGACGCCCCTTGTATAGGGTATTGCATTTGGAAATGGTTAGAATAGCTCATACGTAATAAGTCGTACATTATTAGACATATTCTGCCATGCAGTCTCTCTCTCTCGCTCTCTCTTTTATTTTTATTTCAGGGATGTTCCTCAGACATGTTTCTAACTACCTACCAGATTGTACATTTCGGAGGAACCTGCTGGCTCCATTCCTGAAGATGGTGGGTGCAGGTTCCTCCGAGACCTATTTTTAGCCACCTACCAGACTACACGGTGTCATAACTTAGAACCTGCAATGAAAAGAGTAATGATAAAGTTACTGATTGGCCTTTGAAATTTACTGCCTTAGTTTTATTAAGGGGCGCGGAACGTGAAACACACAAAGTACGTTCTGACTATATTTGTATGAGTATTCACCGTGTGCTTTCGTAGCCGGACGGTTGGCCAGTTTTGCCCAAGTGAAATCCGTTTCATTGCTGCTGGCTTGTGATGGATTATTAGGAGCCAGCGTTGGTTAAGTCAGGTAATCTTGGCGGCCACGATTTTGAGCCCTTACGGCCAAAAAGATTTCATGTGCTGTCGGCATTAGTCGCAGTGTGGTAGACACGTGTAAAAAAAAAAAAGTTAACTGGAGTTCGTTGCACGCATTATTGTGGGGTTTACTTTCATAGTTTTAATGCAGTCTGTGCATGACAACGTAGTTGAGGTGTGTGTAATTACCGTGTACGCGAATTGAATACTTTGTTTAGAAAAGGGCATGAGTCACTGGATGCAGACTTTACAAGAGACACAGAGATGAGTCAATGACTCGACGCATAAGCACACCTGGCTGTATTTAAAAGATGAAAACACTCGGTCGACGTAAGTTTGCAGAATTTCTTGGCGGGTATTGTTCAGATGATAGTCTTGTTTTTTGTTTGCGGCGTAGTATAGTGTGTTTGATCAAACGTTTCGGAGGGACGTGCTGCTTTCGTCTTCAGGGTGACAGCGTCCACCTGAACCAAATTCACTGCAAAGCCCTAAAGAAATTTGTTGTCGTAGACGTTGCTTTCATGGTTGTGAATCCGTAAAATATGAATGTCTGCGCTTTACTTATTCATAACCTTTTCAAAATAAAGGGTTTAATTTACGTCGCTTTGGGCTTGAGTGGTAGGGTTCTGCGTCTACGTTGCGTAGTTCCAGAACAAATGTATCTAAATTTTTATTCTTGTGGAAGTGTGGTACGAAGTGAAGAATTGATACAGTTTATGTTTACCTTTATCGTTACAGAAGCTGCCCATTTGGAACCAGGATATCGGTCAGCTGTTCAGGAAAATGCCCTCGTCGTATCCTTACAGATGTTTAATCTGATCCTGGAAAAATGCGTGTCTCTCCTCAGGGAACAACTAGAACGAACTACGGAGGCGCAGTCCTCGCGTGTGCTAGTTAGTGAAGATCTTCAGGTACTTCTTCCTGCTGTCAAAGTAAGTGGCATTGTTTATTTTTTGGCGAGTTTGCAAAATTGCGAAAAACGACTATTAGCTTCATCTTGCGTCGGGCCAATCCCTCGTCCAGAAAAGTCCTCCCGAGTGTGTGTGTGTGTGTGTGTGTGTGTGTGTGTGTGTGTGTGTGTGTGTGTGTGTGTGTGAGTGTGTGTGTGTTTGTGTCTTGAGTGTGATCAGGTGCAACAATAAACCTCTACAACAGTAGTTCCCAAAGTGTGTTCCGCGGATCCCTTCGAAAGGGATCCGCGACCAGTTCACACGGGATCCGTGGATACGTTTCTGTAATGACTGCTTCGAAGTTTTCTAATGTTTTCCCTTAAAGGAATAATGTTTCGTTAAAAATAATCGCCGAACTTATATAATAAATAAATAAATAAAAATAATATATAGTAATAAATAAACCCTCTGTACCCACGAAGCGAACGACGGGCAGTTAATTAAGTACGTATCATGCAATACATTGACTGGCTACGGGCTGGACGGTCCGAGGATCGAATCCCGGTGGGGGCGAGATTTTCCACACCCGTCCAGACCGGCCCTGGGGCCCACCCAGCCTCCTGTACAATGGGTACCGGGTCTTTGCCGGGGGTAAAGAGCGGCCGGGGCGTGACGTTGACCCCTTACCCCCTTCTAGTGCCGTGGTCAAGAAAGAGTATAGCTATACCTCTACTTCCCCTATGGGCCGTACGACCTGTACAGAGCCTCAGTGCCTGTACAAGGGTGCACTTTACTTTTTTTTACCATGCAATACATTATTACGTAATCTGCTGTTACGTATTCGTGGCTATCAAAAATCATTTCCGAGATTTAAATTTTTAATTTTGGATACCTGTAATCCGGACACTATTCACGCGAGCAAGGATTTGGGGATCCGTGGCTATTTTTCGAAACCAAAAGGGGTCCGCGAACACAAGAGTTTGTGAAACGCTTCTCGACGCCTGCAATGAGAAGGTGCTGAGAGGTTAGAATAAGGAAGGAAGAAAGTAAGAAAGGAAGGAAGAAAGAAAGAAAGACCATTGGCTTCCGTCATGTCGGTCTGTTCTTCATATGCATGGAAAAACTCGGCTTCCACTGGACGGATTTTTATTAAATTTGATATTCGAGGATTTATCGAAAATCTGTCGAGAAAATTCAAGTTTCATTATGATCTGACAAGAGTAATGGGTACTTTACATGAAGACCTATGTTGATTTATTATATCTCGATTAATTCTTCTTAGAATGATAAATGTTGGTGACAAAACTTTTAGAGAAAATCAAAACACATATTTTGTGTTCAATAACGGTATTCCGAAAATCGAGCCATTTACGAGATAATGTGAAAAAATGTAGAGCCAGACTTGCCACAGATGATAGTATGATGTATGCGCTTTGCATACTGAATAACTAGGGCTGCAGACACGCGCTCAGGATATGTAATTTTTACTGATTTTCCACCACGACAATGGTTACAGGAACGCCCGTCAGTGTTACATTGTTACGTACATTGCATGTCTTTATTGTTCAACCGTGTGCCTGCTATGTAAATTAACTGAAATACCTTTTTCCTCTGTGAAACCTTTCAGTTTTCCTTAACCTTTAAATTGCGGAATGTTACAACACCGTGATTTACCCATTTGTTCAACGGTTTTCAACTATTTGTGCTTGGTAGCCTCCTGAGACATTTAAATTTCTGGATCGCAGGAGAACAAATTTGAAAATGCATAACTTAATTATTAATTCTCTCTTATTATAAGGGAACAATGATAGCAAACTGTATGTGTCGTTTGTTTACAATGAAGTAAGAATTGTAATTATTCCTGTATTATACGTGTTGCAATGTGTGTGTGTGTAGTGAGGGTAATATGGAATATTCAAAATATGTGGCCATTAATGCTGTGATGTAAATGAGTTCAAAATTGATGACATCATTATGATATTCAACCGTGTTTGTGGTCTTCATTAATACTGAATTATTGTCATTCACTGTCGAGAACAGCGTTGACCTTGACAGCGAAAATAGGTCCCTTATCTCCAGGCTAACCTCGCGGAGAGAACGTTTAGGGCCTGTCAAAAGTATCATTATCACTGCAACTGTCCCTTCCGACGAGTTTGCATTTTTTAGGTATGCAGTTCGTGACAAACATAAACTGAAATCTGTGCACAGCTGTCACGAGATGCAACACAAAATAGATCACACGCATAATACACATCTGCGCTTAAGTACACTGTACTTTTAACCGGGGAATACATCGGTTATCAGCCATAAATATCTAACGGTCTGACTTTTGTATGCTCCACCACTGACAGTATCAAATGTGTTCTCGTGAGTTGGCAGCAGTACGCGATTTTAATCTGATACCTTGAAACCGTGCGTGTTGTGTGATAGTATAATATGATAATGTTTCGTATTATCCACAAACACAAACGAAAAATGACTTCCTATCTCACCGAATAATACATCGCAACGGGGTACAAAATTATGCTATTATGGCAGCATGCGGGTACAGTTTCAGTATCTTCCACTGCTGTGTGATATGAGAGAGAAGATATTCATTGCCCGCTCAGTTCACAGTGCGCAGCTGCCGTGTGCTGTGTATAGCCTGAGGAAAATGTGCCATGTTGGAGAAGAAACGAGAACGAAAGTACGCCCTTCGTGTTAGACCATACTGAACAGTTTGGCGAGGGAGTGGTTTACCTTTCGTCTGTAATAGAGTCTTAGAATATGTTATTAAATTGTTATACGTTGGTGTTACTGTCTTGTTTAATTAATTCGAATACAATCTTGTAAATAAAACCAAATTGGTGCACAATTTTTCTTAGTATGTGTATATTTATCAATCTCTACATGTTTCGGGCGACTATAGGCCCATCATCAGGAGAAACAACTGTGTTTATGCGATACTTGGTACTTGTTATTCTGTATGGATGACTGTCTCGTATGCAGGGTGGTCATCCACACGGAATAACAAGTACCAAGTGTCGCATAAACACAGTTGTTTCTCCTGATGGTGGGCCCCTAGTCGCCTGAAACATGTAGAGATTGGTAAATATAAACTTACTATGAAAAAATTGTGCACCAAGTTGGTTATATTTACAAGATTATACAGAGATGCACGGTCAACAAAACATATAATACGATTATAGTGAAAAAGTTTACTTCTGTGTGATGGTTCTGCATACTGCAGTGGAACAAGAACATGGTACTGGTGCTGAAATTTGGCGTTTCAAAATTTTAATGCCCCGTATGCTATATGGTAAATGGACGCTTTAAAGTAAATATCGTTCAGAGTATCATAAATTTTCAGAAAAGGGAGTGCACTTACCCACAAAACGCCTTGAAAAAAATACTTGGGGGGGGGGGGCGCGGTGGCACAGTGGTTAAGGTGCTGTGCTACAAATCGGAAGGTCGCTGGTTGGATCACTGCTGGTGTCCTTGGAATTTTTCGTTGACATAAAATCCTTCCGATCGCACTATAGCCCTGGGGTCGACTCAGCCTCTAACAGAAATGAGTACCAGGAGCATTTCGTGGGGGTAAAGGCAGCCGGTGCGTAAGGCTGACAACCTTACCACCATCCTGTGCCATTGTCATGAAATCTGGGAACCTTAACTTCCTGGAACCCTCTGGGCCACTCCATGCCTGTAGCGGGACTGCCTTTACAGAATACTTGAAAAAGGGCTCCTCAGACTGTATGTTTGTTATGCTAAACGCTGAATCAGCGAGGCTTTTTGTTTAAGGGCAGAGATGATTGATTTTCAGGTGTTTGTTCAAGAGCTTGCAATATCTTCCACAGAATGTTAAAAAAAATATCGTCTAGGGAAATTATATTTTAAATCGTGGGTCATGCAGAAAGATGGACAAGAGCAAACGTATTTATTTTTACCGCCTGTTACATAATAAATAAGGATTATGTTGAGTTGATAGTATTAGGCACAGGGTGTTTGAAATTTATTAACAAGAATATTGTCTTATAGAGTGTAGGTTGGTGATGAAACTGGTCAGGGTAAAACTACTTTATGATACTTTGTATGTTATGTAGATGCTGTTACAGATATATTGAATTGGGGGGGGGGGAGGGGGCCGGGTTACGTTATTCATTATAGAAACTGAATGAATGTGTCAGGTGTTTTAGCCTTAATCTGCTTGTAGCTCGGAATTTGTTTGGAAATGTCCTTTAATTAGACAGAGAGATGGTACGGTATGCTGCAGCAAGTCGTGCGATAACATTGCATTGTTGCTAGTTTCCAGAAAGAGAGAACGGCTTTCTTTGTCTACGAATTTAAAATTAGCTTAGCGAACTGACGTAAATTGTAATGGAGCAGCCCTAGTATACCAAAGCAAAGTGTATTTGTGGGTTTCATGTGATTGTCAGAGTGAATATTGGCAGTTTTCTAAAAACAGAATTTATTGGTGTTTGTAATGGGGACTCAGTTTTTTTTGTGTGAGGACGACGTATTTATTTAGATCATGGTTTGAGAAACTGTGGTACGCGTACCATTCATGGTACGCCAGCCATTGTTTACGGTACGGGGCCTTAATAAAAAAAATCTAAATTTGAAAAATGTTTGATTTAAAAAAATAATTACAACATAAGCTACGTATATTTGTTAACACTCAACATTACTGGCCACACTGTGTAACTTATCTCCGCTGTTAGCCGTCTTTCCAATTTCAGAATTTTCCTTTAAATACAAAAAATATTGGTGGTGTACGGAAATCGTTTCATTTAGTGGTACGTCGGCGAAGAGGTGTGAGAACCTTTGATGTAGGTGAATTTAGAGGTATCGATCCTATTTCTATATTTTGTAATATTGTTGACGGCGCCTTTGTAAATCTTTCCTTGAAGTATGAATATAGTAAACGGCACGTGTAACTTTTACTTCTTTCGTTCCACTCTGGTTGTCGTTTCTTATATCTACCAGAACGCACTTCTGGCGTGTCGTAATCCTGCCCGCGTTTCTCAAGTCTGCACGAACACTTAAAAAAATCGTTTATAATGATGTATGAGTAGTTGTTTAGTTGTGAACGCTATTACCAGTTCAAGGATAGTTGTCAGCAGACGGGGGTCTTAACATTATTAATGGACCATTTCGTCATGGACGACAGAACGTGCAGCTTTTCTTCTGTCATGCACTGAAGTGCATCTCAATGCAAGGTAGACAGACTTCGTAGGTCGTGTCTAATAGTTGGACTTGTGGCCTCTCCCATCACAAAACGTATCGGGAGGCTGCGCTAGACCATTTTTTTTTTTTAGAGTTTGGTCGTTTTTCTTGAAATTCAATATGTTTGTCTGCTTATGTTCATCAACACAGTAAGTCTCTGTCAGTTATGTTTTTATTGGTGTGGTTCTGTCTACAAGGAAGGCGTTGAACGTGTGTTTGTATTAGGTTGGGAAACTCGAAAACTGCATGATTCAACAGCCCTAATTCTTTGACTTTTATTCTCTTAAACTACAGGGCGTATTGCTGTTTAAGTGTATTTTGGTCTGGATAATGCTTAAATAATGCTTAATCGGCCAATCCTGGTCGCAGTGCGGTCTAAGGCATAGGTCTGGAGCTGCTTGATTGCTGGAATTGGAGATTGGAATTCTGCTGGGGGCATTGATGTTTCGGACGTGTTCTGTAGCTAGCGGCTTCTGTGACGAGTTGATCACTCGTTCAGAGGAGTCCTGCCGTTTGTGTGTGTGTGTGTGTATCTCATTGTGTCTGATGTAGAAATCTCAACAATGAGACGGGCTAGGCACGAGTTTGGCTGTTGCGCTAAAGAACAGGTGCTTAATGTTTGTTCTTTCCTATGTCATATTCTGCAGTTCACGGATTTAAAATTCTTGGCCCGGAAACTGGATACGTCACTGAGGTTTTTCATGCTTTGTATAGACCCGTATGAAAAATTTCGGGATGGTATCTAGAATTGAGACCGACACTGGTTTCTGCCAGATCTCTTTTTCAGTTTTTCAGTATCCAGCCTACCACTCGACACCGTTGATCTGTTGAAAGCGCCGTAAAAAGTGCTAAAACATATAAATTTGTTTATTCTTTTCATTGAGTTGAAACTCGACTAAATTTTTGTGCAGAAGCTCTCCCCCCCGCCCCCGGTGTGGCGTCTCAGTTGGAAGTCCTGATTCGGATCCTGTCATTTCTTTTTCTGTGCAGTGTGTTTCTAACTTCCTCTGTGGTAACTAGCACCATGTTTCGATCTGTGATGCTAGCTTCCTAGCGCCTTTACCCTTCTAATTCACCTGGGGACGAACCTCCATGTAAACGTGTCATGCAACAGCTGCGAATGCCGGAATTTTGAGCTGCCACGTTTCGTCTCTTTTTTCTCCATTCACATTTACAGCCGTCAGGTACACCTGTAATGTACAATCGCACAAGCACCAAGGCAGAAAGTCACTCAGTAACTTAGAATCTTAAAGCTTACTTTATGTAAACTGTTACATTTGTTGTATGGTAAACTGTTTTGTGTCCAAGTCCGAATAATTCGCGATCGAGCCTATTATGGGTATGAAGATTACTGGCGTCTTGGATATGACGTCGGTTAGTTTGGTAGGTAGGTAAGTAGGTTGGCCTTCTGTTTCAGGGGAAACTTGCTACCTTCATCTTCAGGTTTTTATAGTTCGGATACGTACGCCAGGTGTCGTTATGAACGAGTCGAGCAGTATCTTTGTTTTAGTTGGCATTGCAGCTTTGATCTTTTGCCGATGAAGTGTGTCTAGATGGAAGCATTGTTTATTCTATAAAGCTGTTTTCTGAGATGTTTCAGAGACATGTTCGCACACTCACTGAAAGTGTAATTTCGTTCTATCCCTCAAGAGATGTAATGTAGAATAGTGGGTCTGTGGAGGGGTTATCGGTGGAAGTCACAGCTTCACAACTAGATACGGGAGTTGTTAGATATTCCTGATAAAATTTTAACTAAATTTTTGATAGTGTATGCACTAAACTATGTTGCTGCCATCACTATGTTACATTGAATGCAGCAAAAAAATGGCGCCGTCTGTGTTGATGAGCCTAATGATGTATTTGTTGCAGGTTTGGTGCGACTGGTTGCTTTGTCATAGTGCCGTTTGGAATCCTCCGCCCTCTTGCGTTGACTACAGAGTTGGGTAAGTAACTTTTGTTTCGTTACGAATGACGTGCTATTACGACCATGACCCTTGTGTACGGTTCGATTTGTATGTATAGAAAATTATTTCCCTATTATCAGTATAACTGATCGACATCCATGGGCCCAAGTGAATTTTTTACGTGGACCGGTTGTCTAAATCAGCGTTTTTCAAAATGTGTTCCCTGGAACCATGGGGGTATCGGCGAGGAAATTTCGATGACAGCAAACTTTTCTCTTCTGGCGTTCACGAACAGCTTGGTCACGTGCTCGGATGCGGCCCGTTTCCCACTGAAATGTGTGTGCTATAACAATCAGTGATAGACTGTGAAGACGTTTATACACTGTGCTGGTAGGAAGTAAGGAGGAAGTACTGCTTCAGAACACTCAGCGTGACACTACACAGACAAGAAGGCACTGAATCAGAAAAATCATACGTACGGGGCAGTTTTAGGGCGCGTTCGCAAAATTTCGAAAGCGACCATAAGCTTCCTCACGTCTGTCTCTCCGTCCGCATGAAGCAGCTGGGCTCCCACTGGTCTGGTTTTCATGCAATTTGATATTTCAGTATTTTTCGAAAATATGTCTAGGAACTTCAAGTATGGTAGAAATCTGACAAGAATACAAGAGTGATGGGTACTGTACGTGAACACCTGATAACATTTCGCTGATTTCTACTTAAAACCAGAAATGTTTCAGAGTGAAATCTAGAAAAAAAAAATTTTGTTTTCAGCAACTTTTCCTCTGAAACCGTGCTGTTTATGAGATAATGTGGTGAAATATGGTAGAGCAGGACAGACCACAAATGGCAATGTAATACGGGGCATGCGCATTGCATGATGGGTAACTGAGGCTACAGACACACACACACACTCAGAATGTGTAGTATTTTTTGCTTTTCAGCGGCAGCAGTGGTTACGCCAACGCGCCTCATTGTTACGTTTATAAGTACATTACCCAGCTTGTTCGGTATAAAAATGAGTTTAATTTGGTGTATTTGCCTATATTATTTTGCAGAAACGTTTTCGGTACCGCCTTTTTGTTTTACGTCTACAAGAATACCGTGGCCAAATAGTTTTCGACACGCAGGCGTAGATGGTTTTCCCCAAATTCAAAACCGCTTCCTTCCACATCCTTTCCAATTCATTATTCACTAATGCTGTCGTTCGACACTGTAATTTGAGCTGCCGAAAGCGCCATTAATTGAACGAAGAATAAGTAAACGGAACTGAAGTATTATTCAAGGGGTGTGGGAGAATGGAGCTTTCTGTGCGTAATTTTGTCTGACGAAATGAAAGGTAAATATTTGAACATCAAGTTAGGGAATACATTTTATTTACTAGTTTTTTGTTATTAATCCATTTAAGTGTTTCGTCTTTCGAATTAAATGTTTACACTGAGGTTTTAATGTTTGTTGACGATGATGAGGATGCTGGATGTTTTGTTGACGATGATGAGGATGCTGGATGTTAAAAACCGCCTTGGGGCAATCGCCTGTATTTCGTTACGCAAAACATATTTCTACTTCCGTTAATTTTTTTTTTTTTTTTTGGGGGGGGGGGGGATTTTGGGGGGCGTTAATG
>Ga0123354_10014016_pt1 | contig 12473 bp, 5 predicted proteins | sample TergutLab28metaG_2_FD_97872 | JGI IMG/M metagenome (GOLD analysis project Ga0123354, IMG submission 97872) | Labiotermes labralis P4 segment gut microbial communities from Petit-Saut dam, French Guiana - Lab288 P4 | ecosystem: Host-associated > Arthropoda: Insects > Digestive system > Gut ... | reverse complement strand
CTGATATCACATGAAATTAACGGTATACTGAAATTGTGTTCTGCGCATTATAGGTTATACGACGTTGCTCTGTCTTCAGTGAAGTGTGTAAATGTGTACTGAACTCCGTAATTAAGTTAACCTCAGTGTGCGTCTGAACTGGGAAACCTGTCAGTCAAGCCTGATGTATCTGCCAGTCCTTGCGACTACCACTGTACGTGTCCGTTCCTTATGCGGGTGAAAATACAGGTAAGTTAACAAAGATATAGACTTGACAGTTTTCTACCTATAAATATATAAAAATTTGTGTTATACTCTATATTTTTATGTATTTATATATTACTGTCCATTGAACACAACGGGGATGTCTCACCTGAAAAAAAAACATTTACCTAATGAGAAGAGAAATTGAAGAGTTTGTCATTTAAATCGAGAAGTGTAACAATAAAGAGGCGCAATGTACGTTTAAAGGTAACAATAAGGCGCGTTCGCGTAACCATTTCTCCTGTCAATAAACAGTAAGTACTCTATATTGTGGCCCGGTAGCTCAGTCGGTATAGCGACTGACTATGGGATGGACGGTCCAGGATCGAATCCCGGTGGGGACGAGATTTTCCGCCCGTCCAGACCTGCCCTGGGGTCCACCCAGTCCCCTGTACAATGGGTACCGGGTCTTTCCTGGGGGTAAAGTGCGGCCGGGGCGTGCTGCTGACCATTCACCCCCTTATAGTGCCGCGGTCATGGAAGAGTAGAGCTATACCTCTACCCACCCTCTGGGCCACACCGGGCCTGTAACGGGATCACTTTACCTTTACCTTTGCCATACATTATGAGTGTCTGTTAGTTACGCAGCGTGCAAAGCGCATGTGCCATATTACATTGTCATCTGTGGCGTGTCTGTCTCTACCGTACTTTTCCACATTATCTCATAAAGGGCAATTTATTTGGAAAAGCCTTATTGAACACAAAACATATTTTGATTTTCTCTACAACCTTTGTCTGAAACATTTCGCATTCTAGGAAAAATTCAGTGAGATGCTGTCATTAGCGTAAAACGTCTTCATACAAAATGCCGGTTATTATTGTTAGATTTTAACTAAACTTGAAATTTCTGGACAGGGTTTTAGAATATACTCCATTTTATTTCATGCTGGTGGGCTGGGAAACGGACGGATGGACATGGCGAAGCTAATAGTCGCTTTCCGCAATTTTGCGAACGCCCCTTAAAGTGAGTACATATCAGATTTTGGAACAGTCGTCGGTAATTCGGATAGCATTTTGCACAGCGTTCGATTTAGTAAATGTCTTTCATCCTGTAGCATCAATAAAATAATAAACATAAATTTGACCCTTTTCACGTCATGGCGGCGTCTTTCTTAACTTAGGCACTAAAGAGTGGTGTGTGGTTAAATTCAGACCCCGGCCGCTTTGCACCAATTCCTCGTTATTTAAATTTTCTCCAGCTTCTCGAGAAAATTTATCAACAAAACCCTGTGCCGGAACTTTTGAATTGTCTTCTGTTTTTACAGCGGGAAACAAGTTTCACACCCATTAAAGCCAATGAAATGGGGGTCTTGTATATTTTATTCTTCACGTTTGCCTATATGAGAAAACGGTGCGGAACATTCTACATTGAATCATAGGACGCAATCGTTACCTCGCATACATTACGAAATTTTTATCTTATCGGACTTGAGTAATTTATGTTGCTAATGTTCACCACATTTCAGCGAACCACTCTGTTTGGCTTGTTCTAATTGTCAACAAGAAAGTTCAACGTTCACAGAAGTTTAAAAACGGAGAGGTAAAGGTAAAGGTAAAGTTAAACGTAAAGTTAATCCTAGAAAAGGCTACAAAGGCCCAGAGCGGGATAGAGGTATAGCTTTGCTCTTTCTTTAACCTCGGCGCTAGATGGTGTAGGTGGTCAGCGTCACGCCCCGGCCGCTATACCCCCCCCCGGGAAGGACCCGGTACCCATTGTATAGGAGGCTGGGTGGGCCCCACAGCCGATCCGGAGAGGTGCGGAAAATTTCTCCCCTACCGGGAACCGATCCCCGGACCGCTCAGCCCGTAACGAATTTTAAAAGCGCAAGGAGAGAGAATTTTATATTTCTCTAATGGAAGCCTTCGTGGTGGTCAGCTACATTTTCAGAGAGTAACTGATTAAAATGGACACGTACAGAAACTAAGCATTACCCCAGTTCGCCTTAATTTAATATGCAGTAATGTGGGACAATATCCAAAACCCTGTAATTACCTGTGAATTGTTGACCACATACGCAGTTCCGAAACTATCCTCAACTTTCCGCGTTGTACACCAGGTTTTTCGACGGTGTGAATGTTTGAGGAGGCACGTTAGGTTAGATTAGGTTAGGTTAGGTGTAATTACGCATATGCGGTGAAAATACGTGCCTACGATGTATGCTGATTAACTGCTAAGGCGGATTGTGTGTCGTGAAACTGATGCAGTGCTTAATGAAGTGTCGTAGCTTAGAAGATTTTTTTTTCGCTAACTCAAGAGAATCATACTAACGTTTTGGACTGAACTGTATCCACATCATGCCATCTTCTGCATAATGTCTGATACCTCCTCCTTTAATTGTTGTTATTCTGTGTGGATGACTGCCTGGTATGGAGGAGCATATGCTCCTGTATACCAGACAGTCATCCACACAGCATAAAAAGTACCAAGTGTCGCGTAAATACAGTTGTTTCTCCTGATGATGGGCCCATATTTGCCCGAAACATGTAGAGATTGATAAATATACTAAGAATAAATTGTGCACCAAGTTGGTTTTATTTACAAGGTTATACAGAGAAAATCTAATGAGCTACGTTAAGATGGTTACAAAGGACAACTTCTTAAAAATGCGTCTTCGTGAACTACCTAATGAGGTACTTCCTTGTTAATATTTCCTCATTATTATTTACTGAAAAAGAGAAATGACGTCTGAAAGTTTCTGGCAGAAGTGTTTTGCTAAACAAACGTGCACATGGAACATTAAGATCGTTCCGGTTTCGTTATACAACAAAACGTTCCGGAGGGTGACTTTTGCTTCCGTCAGCACGTAAAGGTACAGACTCAGTACAGAAGGTTCCAATCATTACCTGATGAAGGAATTACAGACATCTTCTAAACCTCTATGTTCTTCACCAGAACGAGATGAAGCATATTTCCAACATGCTTGTCAGTTCAAGGGAAACCATTTTAGGCTTCTACACAAACCACGCCTCTTTATTTCAGAAAAAAAAAACCTTACTACCAGCAGCTTTATATCGGAAGACTCTTTTTTCACATTTCGAAGGAAAATAAAACGTGAGGGTCCCAAATAATTATTATTTTTCAACAGGACTCTTACAGCGTTCCTAACTTCAATTTTATATTTGTTAAACTAATTCTTCGCATCAGAACGCATTAGTAAACCGCATTTTATGACTCAATGGTAAAGTAATAACGAAAACACAATTAAGAAGTCAGGTAACATTTTCGTATGTTTAAATAATACGTAATGATGATAGAAATATATTGTAAGATAATATATTTAATATTTATTAAACATTAAAATGATTTTACGAACATTAAGTAATTCGATAATTTTTTTAAAATATTGATAAGTAACACGTCACTGAAGAATCTACGGTATCTTCATTATGGCAGTGTTAAGTTCTGTTTCTCATTACCCCCTAAGTAGGTGCAGGATTTTAGTTTGGTGGTTTGAAAGCTAAGCGAGAAAGGCTGACATTTCTAAGTAGGTGAAATATCCTGTCACACTGGCAAACTAAAGACGTCGAAGTACAATACGAAATTATTCTCTGGTTCAATATAGAGGGATTTCTTACATACACATTCCCTTCGTTTACTGGTTTCCATTCGTCACTGCCCTTAGACCCCCCGTATTTCAGCCCCCCTATAATGTCCGTGACATATAGTTACCTCTGGACATCAGATCGCTAAACACCGGACGATTTGAGAAGCGTCACATTCCTGAATATATATATGTATATATATATATGTACACAAATAAATTAGATGTTACAAAATGTTCCCCAAGTTTGCTACAACGTTAAAACGCTATTTATGCTATTACTTCAAGACCTTGTATCATTTTCGACATGATACGAATTACTGTTCCATAAAATTAATGCAACTCACAGTGCTAAATACACAAAATATTATATTTGAATTTTCTCTATTCCGTACCTCGTATCTCGCCTGTTAGCAGTTTACATGTATTGTCAAATCTCAAGTTTGTGAGATATGTTACACCCAAGCCATTAAGTATGTACCTCGTTACATATTTCCGGTTAAGTCTCTGTACGATTACTTCACACTGGTTCTGCAAACCTCTACCCATTTTTCGAATCCAAAGACGTAGAAGGGAATTTTTGGAATCGAAATATTATTTTACTAATTTTATGAGTGTAGTTACACTTACATTGTAAGAACCTTTGACTTTAGCAAGAGATATCTTTCGAAAAGTAAGTAATCGTTTCTACACCTTCTTCTATCATCCTGGATTCGCTATATGCACTTTGGTGCATGAGGCGTGTGTTATACTGCACCACGACGGTGATTAATTACCGTTTAGCGACCACAAGGAAGCAGAATATTGTTCAGCGGGAATACAACTGTGTTCTAAACATATTATTCATAGACAAGACAACGCATTGTGTCAATACGATGTACAGAAACTTGCGATAAATTTCATTCAGTCAAATGAGACTGCCGTAATACAGAAGCAATTTGTTTATTTCCGTACGGCATTCCTCTTGTCAAGAGACAGTAGGCACAAAACAAAGGGCATATTTTCTGAAATGAAATCCACCTCAGTGTCATCATTTGAAGTTAAAAAGCGAATATGCTGTACATAATTGAGAAACTAAGTAATTAATCTCTAGCGAAACCACGGTGGAAAATCATAACGGTCACTTGTCTGGTAAAGAATCAGAAGATTCTATTCCTCCCTTCTGGGACGAGGCCAGATCGCTGGATAATGGTTTCGGGCGTTTCGAGTCAAGGTGGTGGTCTCGCGTTGAAGGATCTAGATGTTCAAGAATAATTCTGTGTCCCACAAAAGAACGGACACTCCAAATAAGCCTCTACGAAAAACCCAAAAGCTGGTGCACTGGATATCATTTTCACTGCAACGGTAACACGAACCCTTCACGTGAGTAAAGGGCTCGTGTTACCGTTGGATTTTCATCCAGATTAAGTCAGTCAACACGTTACGCTCTTTTTCGTTAACCTTCATTCAAACATATCATTCCATCTACGACTATCCTTCCAGCAGTTATTTCCCTCAGGCTGTCCGATTAAAACACAGTAAAATTTATCTCGTTGCTACAGTGCGTGTTACATTACTTCCTCCGCTGCTGTGCTATGAAGTACGAGCATTATAAAGCTCCACGTTATGTAGTTTTCTCCAGCCTCCTGTAATGTTCCCTCTTATTTTACCATTTACTTTAGTTGGCGCAAAAGCTCCCAGAGGGACAGGGCGTCCTCATTCACAATGTTTCTAGATCACACACAACGACGCAACACAGTCGGCAGGACTCATCTGGACGAGTCAGCAGCTCGTCGCAGAGACCTCTACCTGACAACACACAACACTCACAACAGACAGACATCCATGCCCCTGGTGGGATTCGAACCCACAATCTCAGCAGACGAGCGGCTGCAGACCTACGCCTTAGAACGCGCGGCCACTGGGACCGGCTACGTTACCAATATTACACTTGAATTTGAAATATAATTCAGTATTAGTGTGCAGAATTCAGGACAAGGATTTCTTTACTGCACCCACTTGATGTGCATTATACTGTCTCAAAAATGCTCCTGTATGCCAGGCAGTCACCCACACAGCATAACAAATACCAAGTGTCGCCTAAATACAGTTGTTTCTCTTGATGATGGACACATATTTGCCCGAAATATGTAGAGAATGATAAATATACTAAGAATAAATTGTGCACCAAGTTGGTTTTGTTTAAAAGTAGCTCCTTAGTTAATTCATAAACTCTACCGTTAATGAGGAGTCGTAAAGTAGCCTAGAAGTCATGAACTGAGGGTAGGGAGTTACCCTTGTTGTGGACAAAGTATAGGGTTTCGCAGCGAACAAGCCTTTTACACTTCGTGTTTGAGGATGTAAGTGATACACGTTTGAATTAATTTTGGTTGGGTGCCCCAAATGTAAGGACTGCTAGTTTTCTCACTTCGGAAATATACGTATTCCTAGATAGTCCTTAACATAACGCTTTACTTTAAAAATTTGTCGAAATACATGCCATAGATATGTTGCTGGACACTTGTATAATTACAGCCAAGTGACTAATGAACTAGCTGCGTGGAACACAGTCTTACTTGATAAGCTAGAGAAGAAATTCCCGGCATTTTATGGCAACTGAAATTTTGTTACCATGTTCACAGGAGCCTACCATTCACATCTCTCTTGAGCCGGATAAATCCAGTCCACAGCCTGGTATTTTCTTCTGGATTCATTTTAATATTATCACCAAATCTACACATAGGCCTTTCAAGCGGCCTCTTTCCTTCAGACATTCCACAAAATCCTGTATGTATTCGTTTTCTCTCCCTTAACGTGCTAGGTTCCCCGCGTATCTCGTATTATTTGATTGGATTAAGGCTTGGGAATTTATATTTGGCCGTACAGTAGAACTCAAGGACATCAAGATAGCTCATTTTCAAATTTCGCTACGTAGAAATTCCCATCGTACTGTCTTTTCAGTATGAAACAGCGCATGAGCGGGTATAATTTAAGTAAACTTCACTCCATTCCCCCAACTCCAAAATGAGAACCTGGCTGGTATCAAGATATTATTTTTTGTTTTTCAAAGCCTGTAATTTAACGACGTGGGCCGTGATAGCTCAGTCGGTACAGCGACTCGATACGAGTTGGGCAGTCCGGTGATCGCATCCCGGTGGGAGGCTAGACTTTCCGTCCCCGCCCAGATCGCCCCGGGGCCCACCTATCATCCTGTAGATTGGGTACCGGGTCTCGTGACCGGGGGTACAGTTGCCGAGGCGTGGCGTTGGCCACGCATCCACATTTTTCCTGAGGTTAAAGAGAGTGTAGAGGTATAAGTCTAGTCTTCCTATAGACGTTCATGGCCCATTGTAGGGTGAGCCTTTTAATTCAACGACGGTCTCAATTGGAATGATTATATAAGAACGGTAATGCATAAATATGAGGCATTATTGGAATGATATTTTACAGAGAACAAGCGAAGTACTCGGAGAACACCTTTTTCCCGTGCCGATATGCCCACTACAAATCCCACTTGTACTGGCTTGGGATCGAACCATAGCTTTCGCGATGAGATGCCGGCCACCAACTTCTGTAGCCATGGCATGGCCCTGTCATTTATTTTTGTGTTGCTGCGACAGATAATGAACTTTCAAAGAAGTGCATTTTATTTTTACAGTTTTTTTTGGGATTAAGTCCTTACAAGAAACACACGAAAAATTGAATTTGCTTCTAATTTGTTATAAAGATTACATTTCCTCTTTGTATCCCATGATTATAATTTATGGAAATTGAGTAAATAGGCGGGTAATTCCAAGCTCCTTGGCAGTTTTTGGTTAACGAGCAGGCAGAGAAATGTGTTTCTGTCAGACAGGTGGTAAAGGTAGTCGGTTGAAAGCTCCACCGCACACCCCAATATTCATCGGAAGTGCGGGGTTTGCCACTACGAGTCCTTGAGGACTGAGGCACAATTAATGAATGGAGGCAAGCTGCATTGCATTGAAGGCGTAACTCACTCTTGGGCGATATTTCACCCTCACGTGTATTCTTATTCCTATACCGAAGTTAGGCAATCCATAATTTATAATGCTCTTACCTGCAGTGTAGGCCGGGTAGCTCAGTCGATATAGCGACTGGCTACGGGCTGGACAGTCCGGGGATCGAATCCCGGTGTTGGCGAGATTTTGCGTACCTGTCCAGACCGGCTCTGGGGCCCACCCAGCCTCCTGTACAATGGGTACCGGGTATTCTCGGGCGTAAAGAGCGGCCGGGGCGTGACGCTGACCCCTCACCCCCTTCTAGTGCCGTGGTCAAAAAAGAATAGAGCTATAACTCTACTACCCCTACGGGCCTTACGGCCTGTACAGTGCCTCAGTGCATGTACAAGGGTGCACTTCAACTTTTTACCATACCTACAGTAATTTGACGGATTCATGAAGAATGGTCGGCAGAGTTTATCAGTTTGGGATGAACCAATTCCATTACACACTTCTGCAAAGAAACACGTGAACAAATTGGGGAAGTTCAGTGGAAGTGAAGACAAAAGCTGTACCGCAAAAAGAGCGTGTGTATTAGTTAGTAGAGTGTGGGGATTGGGTGATGCAGTGAAACACGTTTGTGAAAGTGGTAGTTGATAAAGGTATTTCCGAAAAAAAGAATATGTCCCCTAACACGTGAATTTGTTAGAAACAATGCACTAAGAAAATTTTCACGCATGTGAAATTATTCTGTATTGTATTGTTAGATCGCAATAGAAGATGAACTGAAAATAAAGTGCACTATTGTTTTGGAAGAATATTCCTCGAGGTTTGACCTTCTTTGGGTTACGTCTGTGATACATTAGAATACACAGTGTTAGTTTTACAATTTAATTATGTTGTAATGATAATAATTGTATGTGGATTCTATATTCATTTATTAGAATCAAGTACATGTACAATATAATACACAGTTTTGTGTTTTATCAACTGCAACTAATTTTAAGCTTGGCACATGTATTCCCTGAAGATGACACATTAATGCCGAAATATTTCTGAGTAATATCTGTACTGTTGTGTACATATTATGTTGTAAATTTCGTTGGTTGTAATAGATGAACATCGGCCTCTTCTTCCTCATATACGTTTTTATGCTTCAAAGGGAACTCGGTAATTGCAATCAGGCAGCGCTTGATGCTATACATTTCATCAGACATAACCTTTCGTTGCACAATCTTTGTGTCAAATAGACATGTCTCTACTTATGTAAGGAGCAACACACGCTTATAAATTTCATTCAATTTGAATCCGTATATGTTGCATGAGGGGTACCACGGTAGCACAGTGGTTAAGGTGCTGCGCTACAAATCGGAAGGTCGCTGGTTCGATCCCAGTTGGTATCATTGGAATTTTAACTGATATAAAATCTTTCCGATCGCACTATGGCCCTGGGGTCGACTCAGCCTCTGACAGAAATGAGTACCAGGAGCATTTCCTGGTGGTAAAGGCGGCCGGTGCGTAAGGCTGACAACCTTATCACTATTCCGTGCCGTTGTAATGAAATCTGGGAACCATAATTTCCTGGAACCCTCTGGACCACACCAGGCCTGTAACGGGACTGCTTTACCTTTATATGTTGCATGAAGCGTATGGATTGAACAGATGTAGCTGGTAATATTCAAGTAGAATTATTTGCCTCTTTCATGAAGGATGTGGAACGTAAAGCTATATTTGCTGATATTTTAAATTTCAGAGCTTAAAAATTAAGAAGTTTTGTATATAGAAACTTTATGCACATAAATAAAGACTTTTATGGAAGGTTAAACAAATTAAGAAAAGTCTGAAATAACGAATTACAAGAAAGCAGAATTATGGATGTGTACGTGTTTTGTAACACGAGCGTCAGATAACTGAGAAGCTGCAGAAAAATTTCAGAATGGTCCGATGGTATGATGGACTAGACATGTTTAAATTCAGAGCGTATTAATCAGACGCAGGATTACACAAGCAGCATTTGCCATTACCTACTCATAACTCACTCCAAACCCTCGGCCCTTGTGTCTACTCATGGTGCACAAAACATCACCTGCAGCTGTGTTCTGAATATTACATGTACACCCTGGGAAAACACGATATAAACGAAATTAGCTTCATTAGTCATGGTTTCTGCCTCTCAAAGAGTTTACTTACACTTCTTTGTGTGATATTGGTCCTGTTTTGAGCGGCATACATTGTCATTGTTAACGTGCCTGCTATTTACTTTCTGTTTCAGCGAATTGCACATGACGTCATGAACTGCAGTCAGACCGCCATTGTAGTAGTACTGGTACTCACAAAGTTTCCCTGCAGTCCTTTTTGAGTTTGTTGAATATTTTTTTATTTTTGACGAGACACATTTTCTCCTGGGACATGATACGACTAGACAAGGATATCTGTCATGCATGATTGAATGTACGTGAATAATATACATTGGACGGTGTACTACTCTCACATAAGACTTGGCTTACGTTGTTTTTGTGGTGTAAGTAAGAAACGAAAGGAAGCAGTTTATTCTGTGAAATAAAATACGCGCGAAAAAAAAGAATTACATCCCTAGCAGTGATTGATATACGATATCGTACTTCGTAGAAAGCGACGAATATGAATCGCGACGTTTATATCAGAGGTAATTTAAAGGGAAACGTGTTGAAAGAATGCAAACTGAATAGAAGTGGATCATAAAATGATCAGACAGACAACAGTGTAGCAACATAATCTGTTGGTGACTCACGGATTTGTAGCTCACTTCTTGCATTTTATAATTAGTCGAACTTGTCTAATATTAATTAAAAAGTATAAAAAAGTATCGTCTAACGCAACTTTTTAAATAAAAAAAATGTGTTAGAGTATTTTGTATGATTTAATTAATAGAGAAACACACAACGGGAATGCCTTGTCTTAAAATTGTCTAACGTTTCTTAGATTCTGACTGAAAACGTAGCGCATTAAAAGGACAATGACAACGTTCAATCTGCAAGGGATTTATCCACAAACTGAAGTCGAGCTCAGTCATATCATGAAAGGACTGACAATTTTATGCCACTGTAAGCGAATGTCGTTTTGAAGAATAAGAACCATCTAGATGCCACATATTGTTTTATTATACATATGATAGGCTCAACATTTTTCGGGCACTGTTATATCCATCATCAGGAGCTCACGACTATAGTGCTGCTGGATAAGTGTGTCCGGGCTGCAGGCCATAGCCTGCAGCCCGGACACACTTATCCAGCCTACCCGCTCCTAACTTCCAACCAACAGCAATCCAAGAACCGGACGGCCCATGTGGTAATCAGCACTATAGTCGTGATCTCCTGATGATGGACATAACAGTGACCAAAAAATGTTGAGCCAAACATATGTAAAATAAAACAATAAGTGGCATCTAGTTGGTTCTTATTCTTCAGTTATCACAACGATGCACGGTCCAAATACACATCAAATTTCGAGTGTCGTTTTAACCGAAGAGAATATTCTTATAGTTAACGATGAGGAATTAATTGTGGTACCGCAGATATCTGACGCTGTATACGAACTGTCGTATAAACCGATGTCGTTATGACCGGGGATGACTGTATTTCAATAAATATTATGTATCTTATCACCTTCTTTCATATTTAAATTTTTGGTGCCGCAGCTGGAAAGTCTTGTATAAAGTTCATGTCAACGTGCATTTTAAATTAGCATAAAGCAATTTATTTACATATTTCATAATTGTAGCGGCCGGGGCGTTGGAATGACCCCCCCCCCATCTAGTGCCGAGGTCCTAGAAATAGTAGAGCTATACCTCTACTCACCCTAAGGGCCTCCGTGGCCTATAAAAAATGGTGAAACCTATTTACCTATAACTGTAGAGTCCAGTTGAAATGTGATGGCACATGGTGACGCACGAGAGGGGAAGTGAAGGGGAAACTGGCGAATGGAGTGGTTAGCCAGTACCCTTCACACTACCTCGGAACATGGTGTATCCAGCATTACTACCGCTGATGCGCACACCTCGGCTGCCAGCAGTCGACTGAACTGACTCCCCCGCCGATTTAAATGGACTCGTCCGTTTCGCCGAAAGACTAAATCTGGTTTCTGCGGGTGTGTCATCACATTTCAACTGGCCTCTGCCTATGTTGTTGTGAAGTGTTTGTGTTTCAACTTGGCGTTGCATGGAAGGTTTAATATTTAAGTTTGAGTTCAATGCCACCACTCGTACTGTTTGTAAATATTTTCTCACCACACCACATACTGGTAAATAACTCATGGTTTTGTGTAGCGAATGTTTGTTATCAACGAGTTTTCTTTAAAACCGTGCATAAAACATCCTTTAACACTGATCGAAGGTGGCCTACATTTAAATGCAGTTGCATTCAAAAAGAAAGCAGCAAGGCATGTGACAGGGTTGTCGAGTTCTTACTGGAGGGTGACGGTAAGTTTATTTTAAAAATACGTCGGTCTCATTTCAAAAGTTCTGCCCGCTGCGCATGCGTGACCAATAGGATGATGCAATCGTTCTGATTTTTGCGACAGCCGTGAGCCAGAAGTCAGTAAAGAACACTGTGTGCTAATTGGCAGGCTGCGTTGTCCCAGTTCTGCAAAACGGAGCCTTGAAATGGAAGAAGAAACTGACTGGTGTCAGATCTCGCGTGGTGGCCAGCGATCATACATTAAAGTGTGGCCTTATGCCTCAGGTGCAGTATCGGAAATTTTGGAAAAGTATGGATGG
>Ga0123354_10014015_pt1 | contig 12473 bp, 17 predicted proteins | sample TergutLab28metaG_2_FD_97872 | JGI IMG/M metagenome (GOLD analysis project Ga0123354, IMG submission 97872) | Labiotermes labralis P4 segment gut microbial communities from Petit-Saut dam, French Guiana - Lab288 P4 | ecosystem: Host-associated > Arthropoda: Insects > Digestive system > Gut ... | reverse complement strand
TGCGCTGACCACGTGACACCCCTCTATCCGCAAAAGTTGGCACTAACTTCGCCGACCGGCGGCGGCCGCTCTGTCGGTATAGTTCGCGTGCGGACTAAGGCCACGGAGTTTAGTTTTAGTATATTAGCTGTGTGAACAATATTTCATGTTTATAATCATTATATCCATGAACAATGCAGCAGAGTGTATAGAAGAATAGAAAGATGTTCTGTATTAACCAATAGTGAATTGCCCACTAAAGTAGCAGCATAAACATCTACGCGAACAGCTGAACAGGGCATTGCTATGTTTGTGTCCACAGAGAAATGAGGACTTGTAACTGGTCATAAATTCTCACATGGGTACTGTTTGTGACTTGTGAAGAGAGTTTACATGTCACATTATATATAAACTCCTGACCACAAGGCAGACATAGGTTGAAATTCAGAGAATTGCTGGGGTACTAAGTGGTGCAAGAAATGTATTTTTAAGAAACTGAAGGTACACATTTTTAATAGTTAAGGTCATGGTGGGTGACTGTTACATTTTCTTTTTGTCCAGGAATAAACCCATGAAGCATTCAGTTGAAAAGGTACATATGTAACAACCTTTCCAGTGCACTTTGATTGGGCTTTCTGAACCTAGTAGGGCAAAAATGTGACCATTATAAGGTGACATCTTCTGCTTAAAATTCCTGAATTTTCAGAAATTCAAGACCACCACTATTTTAGCCTGGTTCCACTTTAAGTGATCGAAGTTGTAATGGATACTTACATACATCATACCTAATAAGTAAGATTCTTATGAAAACTGGCGGAGGTCACAGCATGAACTGTTTTAGTTCAGAGTGCAGTGACTTACAGGCCATAATTAATGAAGTGGATTGAACTGGTTTCATATCAAGAACAGTGGCAGCAGAGTTGAACTTCTGTGACTTCCATGCTATGTTATGAGTGTTGGTTATCATGAACACTTCCCTTATAAAAGCATTTATTGGCTCTAATATGGCTATCTCTATAAATTTCCCTTTCATTTAATGTACTTATTGTAAAGCCCATATTTAAAAAGAGTGAAAAGAAAAATGTTGCAAATTATAGACCTATTTCAATAATGACTTCATTCTCCAAGGCACTTGAGAAAATAATGTGCCAGAGACTACTTAAACATATAAACATTAATAATATTCTTGTTAATGAACGGTTTGGTTGTCGATCAGATTCTTCAATGGAAATAGCTTCATATAATTTAGTAAATGAAATTTTAAAAAGCTTTAAATTATAAAAGTAAAGTTGGAGGTTTCTCTTTTGATTTAGAGAAAGCTTTTGATTTTGTAAACCAAAAAATTTTGTTATCCAAATTACAGTTCTGTGGAATAACACAAAATATGTATACTTTAATTAGGTCTTATTTTGAAAATAGAAATCAAAGAATGTCACTCAGTCATAAATTAAGTCAAAGTAATATCTCTAATTGGGGTACCATCAAATATATGGTGTACCGCAAGGATCAGTACTTGTACCCTTGCTCTTTTTACTCTGTATTAATGACCTACCTAAAATACCAAACTTTTGAAAATTTAAAGATTAATCTGAAAATCATATTATTTGCAGATGACACAAGTGTAGTCATTAGCAACCCCAATGTTAGTGATTTAGAACAAAATTTAATTTGGGTGTTTAAAAGAATGAATGAATGGTTTAATGCAAACTTGCTTTCTCTGAATTTCACTAAAACATATTTATGCAATTTAAATCTAAAAATACTTCTACTACAGTAATAAATATAAATTATAGTAATAAGATTAAATCACATAATACAAACTTAAAGTTTCTTGGATTAGTAATTGACAACACAGTGTCTTGGAAAAGTTGTGTTGAAATGATTGCTGTCATATTGAATCAAGCTTGTTTTATGATTAGGATAACAAGGTCAATATTATCACTCGAATCACTCTGGGGAAATTCTTCACAGTGTCAACATATTTAAGCTACAAAAAAGAATTATGGGGTTAATAATGGGTTCCAGACCAAAAGATGCTTGTAGAGAATTCTTCAAAATTTTATAAATATTACCTTTAGCTTCACAATACTTATTGTCTGTAGCTTTGTTTATGATACATAACAAAGACTTGTTTAAAAAGAACTCAGAAATACACAGTTTCAATACAAGGGGTAACACTAACTTTTTCCAGCCTATGACATCCTAAAGACATGTCAGAAAGGGCCCTCTTATTCAGGTATCAGGGTTCATAATAATCTTCCACTAGAAATAAGGAAACTGTCAGATAATGTTAAACTATTTATGGAAGTTTTGAGGAAATTTCTATTAAAACAGTCCTTTTATACATAATTTTAACCATAGGGGTATAGTTTAAATAATTTATACAATAATATAGGATTGAATTTTATTTAGATTACTTTATTCTCCAAATCATTATCACGGCATATTTGTGGTTACACTTAATGATAAATGGGGTTACAATTAAAAATTTAAATGCTATTTTGTATGTTACACATTGCATTAAAAATTGGTTATATACTGCTATGTAATTATAAAGGATATATATTACTTTTATTATTGTAATAGAACAAGTTCTACTTGATATTTGGAATGGTGTAATATTGACACTTTCTGTATCCAGTGGTTATGTAGCAATTATGAATCCATGAATACAATTGAATGAATGGACGCATGTATGTTTGTATGTATGTTGTTGTTGTTGTTGTTGTTGTTATTATTATTATTATTATTATTATTATTATTAGCTACAACACAATCAAGACATGGATCCAAGGAGGGAACACACAAAAACCACTAGGACCAACCTTACATATGGTGGCAGCAGCCCAGGCTGGGATCCTCACACTGGTTATGACTAACCCCATCTGGGTTGTAAAGACTCGACTGTGTCTGCAATACTCTGACATAGATAAAACCAGACTGCCAGAGAGTAAGAAGTACTTGGGCATGATTGATGCCCTCAGCAAGATCTACTACAGTGAAGGAATTCGTGGTCTTTACAAGGTTTGTCATTCTGTTGGTGTGTTTGATATGTCACCATGCCATACATTCCAGGTCTTACTTAGTAAGTTGTACTACATTACATCTACAGTGAGGAACTTAGAGTGTTTTGCAAAGAGTAGCTGACATTCATTTTCACTTTTGTGGAAGAACACTGAATGAGGGTTTTTGAGAATGGGTGCTGAGGATAATATGAAGCATTAAACAACAATGGGATGGGAAACAGTGTCAGGAGGAGCTTTGTACGTGATTGTTATTTCCTTACTAACTCACTCACTCCAAGGAGCGGAGTCCTTTTTGAGACACTAACCGGTTTTCAACTAGTCAAGAAATTCCCTGCAGTTTATGAAACCCAAACAGTTCATTACCACATTCACAAGTGCCTGCCACCTGTCCCTACCTGAGCCAGCTCAATCCAGTCCATACCCCTACACCTGAAGATCCATCTTAATATTATCGTCCCATCTGTGCCTGGTTCTCCAAAGTGGTCTCTTACCCTCAGGTTTCCTCACCAAAACCCATTATATGCCTCTCCTGACACCTCCCCTATATGCGCTACATGCCCCTCCCATCTTGTTCTCTATTTTATCACCTGGACATTATTGGGTGAGGAGTACAGATCATTCAGCTCCTCACTATGTAGTTTTCCCCACTCCTTTCTTACCTTGTCCCTCTTAGGCCCAAATATTCTCCTCAACACACTATTCAAAAACACCCTAAGCCTACGTTCCTCCCTCATTGTGAGCAACCAAGTTTCACACCCATACAAAACAACGGGCAAAATTATAGCTCTGTATATCTTAATCTTTAAATTTTGGGGTAGCAAACTGGAAGACAAAAGATTATGCACCGAATAATAGCAAACATTCCCTGACTTCAGTCTGCTCTTAATTTCTTCCTGAATAGAATTTTTATTTGTCTGTGGTTGGTATCACTAAATAGTATTAGGATGAGATGGGCAGGTTATATAGTGCACTTGTGAAAGATAAGAATTACTTTCAAGATTTTCAGCCTGCAAACCTGAATGGTAGGCATTGCGCAGATGGGAGTGTAATACATGGTCATACAATAAAGTTCACGAACTCATCACGGTAAAAGTGCTACATACCTCATTGCTGAATACCACCATCGTCGCCTTCAAAGTTCTCCCCTTGGGAAGCTATGCACCGATGCCAGCGCCTAGTCCTCCCTTCAAAACAATTTTGGAACTGGTTTTGTGGAATGGCCTTCAGAGCTGCCGTCGTATTACTCCTGATGTCATCATTGTCATCAAAGTGTTTTCCTTTCGATATTTCCTTTATCTTCGGGAACAGAAAAAAGTCTTTGGGGACTAGATCACGTGAATAGGCAGGATGTTCCAACACTTAATTGTTTAATAGCTAGAAACTCCCTCACAGACAGTGCCGTGTGAGCAGGTACATTGTCATGATGCAAGATCCATGAGTTGTTGGCAAAAAGTTGGGTTCGTTTCCATCTAACTTTTTCACGCAGCCTTTCCAGTACTTCCAAATAGTAAACTTGGTTGACTGTTTGTCCAGTTGGTACAATTCATAATGAACAATCCCTCTAATATCAAAAAAAGTCAGCAACATTGTTTTGACTCTTGATTTGGACCGACAGAATTTTTTTGGTCATGGGGAATTGGCAGTCATCCATTGCGCACTTTGCTGCTTCGTTTCAGGGTCATATTGGCAGACCCATGTTTCATCACCTGTGATGACACAGCCCAAAATGTCATCTTGCCTCTCCAAAATATCTTTGCAAATTGTGACTCTGCTTTTGTTCTTTGGCGAGCCCTTTGGAACCATTTTTGCACACACCTACCTCATGTCAGGATATTCAGTTAAGATTTTCCTAACTGTTTCTCTGTCAACGTTCACTTGCTCTGCTATGCTCCTGACAGGCAGCCGACGATTTTCACGCACAATTTGACGAATTTTTGCAATGTTTTCTTCAGTTCTGCTTGTTGCTGGCCATCCTGATCTCTCTTCGTCAGTGACACTTCCTGTTCCCTCAGAAAAACATTTCACCCACTTGTGAACTGCTGTTTTCTTCATAGCATTATACCCGTAAACTTGCAGTAACATCTGTCTGATTTCTTTTCCACTCTTTCCAAGTTTAACAAGAAATTTAATGCTCATTCGCTGCTCTAATTCAAGCTCCGACATTCTTGTGGCAGCACACCAAAACATACACAGACAGTAATGGATGCCACTCAGAAAGAAATTGCCATAGATCAACAACAACACAGCTGTGAAACGCTGATATGTCAACATCATCAGACCACACTAAGACTTTTGTCGATTGCTGCCATGGCAAGCACACAATGGCGAGTTCAGGAACTTAATTGTCAGACCACATATTGACGTGGATCCTTAAAGGTGCAGTTTGTTCAGATGTGGATTAGATTCATTTGGTTCAGGAGAGGGGCCAATAATGGACTGTTGTGAAGGCAGTAATGGATCAACAGACTCCACAGAATGAAGAAATTTTTTGAGTAACTGTGGAACTGTTGAATAAGGGTGTCTGGGTTGCATAGAATGTTTGATGTTCATGGTAAGTCTAGTAATGTTGGTAATGTAATCCATTTAATGAGAATATAAAGCATTTGGCAGATGTGAATGAAATTTAGGCAGTGTTATTAAGGATATTGTTATATGTTCTCTGTTGATGATGAAGTTAAGGATGGTCATTATGCTTCATATAGACTTGATCTCTTATTATTTGCAATTGATGTAATAAGGTATTGAAATTATGAAATTAACACTTGTATTAACTTTCTATCTCCTTTTGGAAACTTATAATATTGTAATTTTGCTATGCAGTTACTGTTGGAGCTTTCTGCCATCATCTATGAATGTCATGTCACACATTGTGATTGTCTGCTGAGTGTTATGTTTGTGCTCGGTACAGTCTTTGGCATTACTTTTTGTAGTTTACAGTTTTGGAGCAACAGTTGGATAAGTTTTGTACTTTCCCAAACTAAAATTTCTGTGTTATTCACAAATTAATTTATAGCTAATAGAAATAGGGGTGGACATAGAGGAAACAAGAATCATGTTTTCCATACATAACATGCTTACAGCAATAGGCATTTGTTGTACATATGACCTGCATGTTGTGTGGTAACTAAGCCCAGACAAACTATCATAAGTTTGTAGGTGTCTAATACAGCATGAAATGCACCTAAAAAAGCAGTATGTTTTAGGTTAGTGGTATTCAAACTGTGTTCCACAGAACACTTGTGTTTTGTGGGCAACTTTCAGGGATTTTGCGTATACATGTCCTTCATTATAGTGCTGATAAATTTGCCTAACGTTAATGATTTTTAAGTTTATTTTTTATTTTTCTCCCCACTTTTTACATGATCAGCACTTGTTTTTTGGTTTAAATTGCATACAGTAAATTTTGTTTGTATAAGTGCTTCTAAATATTTTATTTTTTAGCTAAGGGTTTATATTTTAAAAAGTTTTGTTTCGTTTCTGAGCCCAAATAGTTTGCTTGTCATTCACAGGGTTTCTGCAAAACTCAGATTTGTTCACAGGTGTTCCACAGTTATTAAAATGATTGTGAATAACACTGTTATAGGGTATTCTTTTAGACCTTGTCTCTCATCCTAGTTATTAATATTAAAACCAAATTGTTTTAGAAGTTGTTTCCAGCTTTGGGTGTACAGGGTGCATGCAATTCCTACTGTGTTTGGCCAATAATTAGAGCTGCACCGGTGTGGGGTAGTAGCTATGTCAGGGCTCAGCAGAGTAGGAATCTCTTACTTACCACTGAAATTAACCTCTTTCTGAAATGTTGTGGTCTGTATTAAAGAATTCAGGCTGTGAACATAGCCTCAATATGGTGAAACTTCTTGTCATGAACTAAGTTGTGTGAGGTGGTGACTATTATCTAACCTAAGCACACAGTTTGATTTAACAATATACTTATAAACATGAAGACCTGAGTCTTCTGGGATGTTATGCTATGTTAAGTGGTAGGGTTGCCAATGTTCCAGAGCTCTGTTGCCTCCATCTTTAGGGTTTGGCATCCAGGAAGAGTTGCCACATCAGATGGTATCAGTGTACTGCAGTGTCAAGCCATTGGGATTGTTAGTGCTATTCAGTGGGCAGAATACTGGGTGTTGCAGACAAGGAGAGTGGGGGAAGTGGCTAGTGGTTGCGTGTAACGTATGGAAATGCAGTTTTGTACCTTGGGATGTTGTGGGTATCTCACAATGGGAAGTTAGCGAGGATGATCGGAGGTGCAGTAAGTAAGCTTTGCTGGTTTAGTTGTTGAGCTGGCAAGGAAAAGATATCGTGGATTCTGAGAGGGGCTGAAGATTAGGTGGTCTACACCTTTGAACTGTTGGTAACCATTTCTCAGGCTATGCAGAGTAACATCCCAGCATCCAAAAAGACTTGGATTTCCCTTGATGCCACAAATGAGAACCTTAAATCTCCATATTTAGTGACATGTTTGATATTTTTCTTCTCTTCAGGGTTTTGTACCAGGAATATTTGGTGTATCTCATGGTGCTATCCAGTTTATGACATATGAAGAAATGAAAAATACTTACAATCAGTACAGAATGGTGCCCATTGATACAAAACTGGTAAGTGTAATTCATATTGTTAATGACTGAACTACCCAAGAATTGCTGTTTTCAAACACACTAATGGTGTATATGAATTAGCGATTTTATTTTATGAAGAAAAATGAAGATGGGAAGCCAATGCTCTGTCGAGTGCAAAAGTTTCTTGTGCAGGTTATCATAGTTCCTTCTTCAAACAAATGGGAAGGTCCTTGTGATGTGTATAGTCAGAAGATGAGGCACAAAATGATTGTCAGTCATTGGTGCTGTGGTGAGGGAGAAAGCCACATGGTCATACAACCATTATGCAGAGTCTGGGGGGGTGGGGAGAATTGCAGCTTCCATGCCAGTGAAAGGTGGTGTGAAAAATTTAAGAAACTGATGAGTCTGCACAATTTGAAGTGAATAGGAGAATGAGAATCTGTTGAAGATGCGGCTGGCACTAAGTACGTAAGAAGATAATTGGGGGGAGCACTACTTACCACAGCAAATGTTTAACCCTGATGAGATGGGTTTGAAATTTAGTAATGAGGTCGAGGTGGAAGCTGTTGTAGCATCATATAAGTAGGTGTATAAGGACACGCAGAAGAAGGCAAAGTGATTGAAGATCACTTTGGTCTCCTCCTTCCCTTCCAGCATGCACCATATGTCATTTGATCACCACCACAACATTCAGCCAGGAACACAGACATGCCAATAAATACCAACACTTGTTTCTTCATATTTTGCATGTCTGTGGTTAAAAATTTTGTGCATCACAGGTTTATAATATGTGGAGTTTTTTAAAGGAATGTAACCCCTGCAAATTGGACAGTTACCTGTAATGTCTATTGAAAACTGGAGTAGAATGTTGGTGAGAGATAAAGTGTAATATGTACACCAGTTCTGAATGCAGGTTGCTGACAGACATATGGGCACCATCCAATGAAATGCCAAGCTGGAAAGGAGCTCACATGATACTTTGCAAGAAGACGGACTGTTTTAACCAACAGTCCTTTAAGTAGGCCCCGAGATGGTTATCACATTCACACCACTACCCATGGAGCGCACATCCATTTCCAGACAATCTTACTGTATGGATGCAACTTAGCAAACAATTATGACATTAACATGCTATGGATAAGCTTGTCTTGCACAAAATTCTGTGGTGAGATGAAGTGTATGTTCAGTGTACACAGTCACAACTGGGTGCAGTATATTCCTGTGGCCAAGAACATGGGTATTAGGTCTGCTTCAGTGCCAGTATTTGTGCTGTTATTATCTGAGCCATTGTAATGGGGGTCATTTCTGTTAGCTGACAGGCTGACTGCCCAGTGATATCATAGTTCCCCGAAAACTCTTGTATCAGGACTGCTTACTGATGTAGACACTCTTGAGGTAAAGTTTGGGGTTTCAGCATGATGGACCTGTGGAAAGATGTCTGGTGTGTGTGTGTTTGTGTGTGTTGGTGTGTGAATGTAACATGCAGTAAGGTGGATTTGACATGGAGGGGTGGTTGCATGTCATGCTTGTTCATTGGTGTAACTCAGATGGATTTTTTCACATGGAGGCACCTGATTATACTGTCCCTCCCAGGACAATCGAAAGATCTCATAGTAAGACTTCAGGCAGCTGTGACAGTGGTTGATGGCAACATGTTATGACATGCTAGAATGTAGTTTCCCTATGTTTGTGCATTCATGGCATTTCTCTGTCTTCCATTCATTACAGTCATTCACACCATGTATGTATTAACCAAAGATACTAATATATCTGCTTTATGTGGTGTTGAAAAATGAATTAAAGTTTATTAATTTTCTGAGGTATGTGCTGCAAAGGCTGATGTTTTGAACAGTGCAGATCATTACCCATATTTACTTACAGCCAAGCACATTAAGGCATGATACTATTCTGTTTAGGGGACCACATATGTTGGTTCAAGCCTCAGTATTGGTATATTTTTTGTTGCTTTTTGCATACGTTGTATTCTCACAAACACTAAATTAAAGTGTGCAGTTACATGCCTGTTATATAATAATATGTTTCAAAAGAGAAACACAAATGTGCAAATGTAGGGAAACTCTGAATGACTCTTATTATGATGGCAGTTGTGTGTTATGTCGCTACTGGAGCGGGACTTACAGAATTTGAGGCTGTTTGATTTTTATTGGGCAGAGTGTACTACAGAGGGATATGCCATCACGGTACTCTTGCAGCAGATGTAAAATACACATTTGGTTCAACACTACAATTGTGTTTTTTGTAATGACTCAGTTATGTGGTGACCACCTGTGGGTTTAAAGTTTGCACATCAGTGAAGATTGATGTTGTGTTCTGGGTTATGACACCATTTTAGAGAAACATTCTGTGTCTAGGTTTGCAGTGATATTCAAGGTGGTAACCCAAGCCACAACATTAGTTATCACCTGTCTGAGAACTCTGAATCTTGTTTTTCAAACCACTCACATGCAGCATATGGTCTTATGCACAGGGCTCGGTGGAGTACCTGACATTTGCAGCATTTTCCAAACTTGTGGCTGCAGCGCTAACATACCCATACCAAGTGATAAGAGCACGTCTGCAGGACCAGCATCATGACTACAAAGGCTCATGGGACTGTGTATATCGCACCTGGAGGTATGAAGGGATGCGGGGTTTCTACAGAGGGCTTGTTCCATATCTACTGCACGTTACTCCTAATATATGTCTTGTATTTCTTATTTATGAGAAATTTACTGAAACTAGCTAAAAAGAAACTTGCCCAGGAAATGTTACAATTAGAGAAACACAAGTGGAGGCAAAATGCTGCTCATTTGTGGCTGTGATTACCTCTTGGAATTCAGTATTATGAACTATTGGACAGTCCTCTAAAAGTGTTACATTTTGCTTTGTCTGTGCTGTTTCATGGTATTGTGGCATTTTAATTGTGTCTGTTGGACACAGACCATCTCTTTGAAGGTGGGGTAATATAGCATTATTGTAGGTGATTGCAGAATGTGCTCCCATAAATAGGTGCCACATTGGTGACGTGTTATGAACTTATTGCATGCAAATTCAAGGATGGTGGAAAATGTCAAAATTGTTATCCTTAGGCATCATATTTGGCGACTGCTGTACCTTCTAGTGGGTTTGTTTACAGGAGGTGGCTTGATTTGCAATAGGGATTCATCAGGAGAGAATCACTACTGCAGCTATGTGTGCAGAGAATGTAAGAATGTGTTAATTCGGTATTGTATGTTAAAATATTTACTCCATTCATTCAGAATGTTTGGGTATGTCAAATTATTTGTTACACAGCATAATATCCCAGTAGACAAAAATTCTAAACATCTGCATTGTGGTGTCTTTAAATTACAAGTAGTGCGAAGTTTACACCAGTTTTTGAAACAATGAACCATCTGCTCTAATTATCAATAGTCTTTGTTTATAATCTCTTGTCTTTGTTTCTTGACAGATCTGTCACATTATGTACAGAAGTTAATCATGTATAAAGTACTGATTAAGCTGAAACCTCTCCAGTTTGGAAGAATTTTCTGGCTGTGGAGAGTAGAATAATAAATAACATAAATTAGCTGTAATAAGTGGAAAACATGTAACGTGGGAAAAATTAGGAAAAATGGAATGAACAAAAAATGTCAGCTTAACCCTTTAAATGCTGAGTTAAATCCCATCTGCCATCTGATGGCATTATTAGGAGCTCACCATATTTTCCATGTTAGTGGGTTAAGGGTTAAAGACAGTGCTTGCCAACTCATACAATTCTTTTTGCGCTCTGGAGATGCGGTGTGTATGCAGACCTTTGTAGTGGGAGGGTTGAGGGTGCACAAACTGCCAAAGCGCAAGACCAGTAGGAGTTGTGGGTTGAAGTAAGAGGTAGATTATTGCAGTGATCAAGAGTGTAATGGTGTGCCACATTAGAAATTGGGCTGTAGTGTGTGTGTGTGTAGTGTAGTTAGTATAGCAACTGACTACGGGCTGGACAGTCCGGGATCGAATCCCATTTGGGATGAGATTTTCCGCATGTCCAGACCAGCCCTGGGGCCCACCCAGCCTCCTGTAAAATGGGTACCGGGTCTTTCCTGTGGGTAAAGTGCAACCGGTGCGTGCTGCTGACCACTCACCCCCTTCTAGTGCCGCAGTCATGGAAGAGTAGAGCTATACCTCTACCCACCCTCTGGGCCACACCAGGCCTGTGACGGGATCACTTTACCTTTATATATATATATATGTATGTATATGTGTGTGTGTGTGTGTGTGTGTATATATATATATATATGGGTGTGAAACTTGGTCGCTGACATTGCGGGAGGAAAGGAAGCTGAGGGTGTTTGAGAACATATTTGAACCTAGCGGGGACGAGGTAATGGGGGACTGGAGGAGATTGCATAACGAGGAGCTAAATGATTTGTAATCCTCACCCAACATTTTGCGGGTGATGAAATCGAGAAGAATGAGTTGGGCTGGGCATGTGGCACATATGGGTGAGGAGAGGAGGGTGTATAGGGTCTTGGTGGGGAAACCAGAGGGAAAGAGACCGCTGGGGAGTCTTAGGCGTAGATGGGTGTATAATATTAGGATGGATCTCCAGGATGTGGGATATGGGTATATGGACTGGATTGGACTGACCCAGGATAGAGACAGGTGGCGGACACTTTTGCTTGCGGTAATGAACCTTCAGGTTCCATGAAATGCGGGGAATTTCTTAACTAGCTGCAAACCAGTTAGCTTCTTAAGAAGGACTCTGCAGCATGGAATAAGTAATATATATATATATGTGTGTGTATGTGTGTGTGTATATATACAGGGTGTTTCACGACTTTAGGGCATAACTGCAGGAGGTGATTTCCTAGGTCTTCGTGATCAAAAAAGTTCATATAAACATGTGTCCGATTTTGGACGGTTACGGAGTTAT
>Ga0123354_10014014_pt1 | contig 12473 bp, 8 predicted proteins | sample TergutLab28metaG_2_FD_97872 | JGI IMG/M metagenome (GOLD analysis project Ga0123354, IMG submission 97872) | Labiotermes labralis P4 segment gut microbial communities from Petit-Saut dam, French Guiana - Lab288 P4 | ecosystem: Host-associated > Arthropoda: Insects > Digestive system > Gut ... | reverse complement strand
ATCGTACCAGAGCAATACAACCCATGAAATAACTCAACAAATAAGTCGCAAGCTCCTGACGATGGATGTATTAACATCCGAAACATGTTGAGCATTAAATAATGAAATAATAAAGCAAGTGACGTCAAGTTGGTCTCTTTTTATTCAACTAAACATTTTGTAACTCTTAGTACTATATGTATTTAGATCAAGATTCACCTTTTACCTCTCTGCAAATCAATAACAGAATAAGCATAGAGTGTATATGTCGTACACACAGCATACGGGCACACGATGCGGAGACAAAATCCATAATGGATCGAGAATAAGATTAGATGTTTATGTACAAAAAAAACATACAACAATATACCATGCATAGAATTTTAATCACATTGTACGATATCCTACATTTTTAAATCCTGCTGCGTTAGGTACTGCGATATAATATGTAACAATATTGTGATGTATTGTACTGTACTGATTTTTATGTATGTGTGTAAACTCCATGGAGATTGCTAAGTTCCGCTGAACCTTGCAGGAGTAAACAAAAAATGGGATTTTTGTGTATATTAGATGTGCTTGTGTCAGTTTTATAAATGAAAAGTTCAGTCACATTGCACGGAATAAATAACATTAAAAGGAGAATAAAATTATCGAACTTATATCCAGCCAGAAAACATTAAATTCAGTTCTCTATTATTAAAGCTACGCCAATAGCACTTGCTAGCTTGAGAGACTTTATATATAGCGAGTGTCACGTACTGGTAAACAGTGGGGTTGCTATGTCTAAAGAAGAGGTATAGACTATGTGTATCTACGCTGCAATTGACTGTTTTACGGACGGCAGTACTGAATATGTAGACACACACTAAACGCGTGACCGAGTTCTGAATCAAGAACCTTCATACTGTAACTCTCAAGCGGTAACCGCCACGGTAAGAAGTAAGATCTTCGCTAAATGTAAACGTTCTGATAGTATCGGGCCCGGTTATCCGCAGTGCGATCCTAAAAGAATACTTCAGCCAAGGTTTTAAGGATTCACGACGAACTTCCATTCTGTATAGCACTTTGCATACCTTTTATGTAGAGTTGAAAGACAGTTTGTAATCTGTTTTACATTCAATTCTGTTCTGTCTGGAAAGCAAAAGAGAGTAGATGTAACGTAGTTCAGTTACGTCCCGTTTACAGGTTGGCTTGATTGTATCCGAAGTTAGTTGTGACATACATGTTAAAGCAATTTACTTCCACGGTTTTAAGTTCAAGTCTGTATTGAACTGCGGTATAAACAGTTTGAGCTTCGTTTCCAATGACATTCCTATTACTGAAAAAAGAAAAGGACTTGCATTCTGCATCAGCTTAAAGATTAACATTCTGAATGAAGGCATCACGATGTGCTCGTAATTCAATTAACGTTACACAGTATACGTCAGCACAATCTTTTTTATTCTTAAGCAAGGCTACATGTTTCGACTAAAAGTTAGTCATCTGCAGGCCTTTACAAAATTTTCGTTACCAGATGCTTTGCCCACTTTGGGATCCCATAGTGTTTACAGTTGTGGAATACAATTAGTTAAAATTTGCTAAAAAGCTTTTAATGTTGTTTATAAAATGTGTTATTTACAGATTGTGTCTAAACATTAAAATATTTAAAAATTCTTCCTTAACGGTGCGTTGATGATCACCGGATATTCAACTGTGAGTTCCGTTGTCTTATTATGGCTGATGTTGGGGTACTTCTATTTTTTCTGTTTGATAAGTGTAGTTGCGCTTTTCAACCTGTATCGCTCTCTGGATTGTTGCACGGTATTGTCGGGTGAAGTTTTCCTGCAGTGTTTGTTGTTGTGCTGCAACAGAACGGATACGTTTTTAGTAACTGAATTGTTTCTTGACATCTACGAACGTAATTGAACTTAGTTTTTGTTTTGTTTTTCAGGTTTGTAATCCTATTGATTAAATTATCAGAAAGACTTACGCGTATTTCGTTGTTTTTGTTCGATGTTTTTTCATTCCTTGTGGTCGGATTTATTCTGCAACGTGGATGTGTGTACCTTCTCCTGGATGTTGACACTGTTCAGTACTTTGTTCTGTACTGTTTTTGTCCACCGTGTTGTGATCACTGCGCGGGCTTTTGGCTAACTGCTCTGTAAGTTCTCACCTTTAAACTACCAGACATGTAAGCCACATTACTGGTAAGACGAATATATATGTAGTTTTCATCATTCATGTGAGTCTTTCCCCGCCCTAAGCTCTCACCTTTAATCTACCAGACATGTAACCCACCTTAGTGACAAGTCTTAATGTTATTCCTGTACAACAAACCTTCGCAATATTTAGCTTACAGTTTCAAAAATTATGTAAGGTAACCACAAGTACTTATAAGAAATTACAACTTCCATACAAACCCAACTTTTTTTTGCCTCTTTCACGATACCACCTAGTCTTTGGAGACTAACTAGGTATTTTATTCTCTCCTAAACTGCTACGTTGTCTGTTTGCTGTAGGCCACGCCCAACGGTTCAGCCTGCTTTATTCTGACTCCTCATCATTCTTGAGGTTTTCTCTAGATCACACACAACGACGCATCACAGTCGGTAGGACTCCTCTGGACGAGTGATCAGTTCGTCGCAGAGACCTCTACCTGACAACACACAAGACTCACAACAGACCAAACTTCCATGCCGCCGGTGGGATTCGAACCCACAATCTCAGCAGGCGAGCGGCCGTAGACCTACGCCTTAGACCGCGCGGCCACTGGGACCGGCAAACCCAACGTAGTTTATTGTTTACGGAATATAAAGATTTAACATGGAGACAACAGGTTTACAGCAGTGAGTGTACTCCGGTACAGCACTGTAACTGCGTTGCACTTGTAGGCTGTAATATGAAACTTGGCATTTACGAATGTTGGAAACATAACAAGAAACCTTAGTATGACTTTCTGGTAAGTTATAAACTACGATTCTGATAACAGCGAGAAATCTTCTAAACTTCACCCTCGAAAGTAGAAGTGCTGTTGTATGAACAGACTGCTTCAACAGCGAAACCTGAGCTTTTCTTCACACGATGTCTTCATGTTTTGCCTCTCTCTCCACACACCAGTCTTAAGCGAACTCCACTACGGCACATATCTTTACTTAATTAACAGGGTGTGTTTGTTACGTGCAAGCAAGAAGCAACATAAACACGCCCAATTTTAACTGGTTTTAACGATAACACAATCTGACATTTTATGACCACAAGAAACACGTAGGATATTAACTATAAAATCTAATGGCTATAATTTTACATTTTGTGTAACTGTTTGTGTATTTGTTGTGTTCCTGTACGCCACCCTGATGATGGTCGCAGAAGCAATCGAAACATTTCTGAGAACAGTAAAGTATGGTAAAACATATTTTATCGATGTGCATTTGTTGGTTTGTTATAGAGGGTTGCTGATAAGTCCTTAGCCCGACCAGGAAGGAAACAAGCTACTGTTTCTGTCAGAAAAGCGTGAATTTCCTACTACGCCTTGTCTTGCAGGATAACAAACTTTATGACAGCTCGCGTCTCGATTTTGTTGAAATCGCGCGCGTCCCTGACATTCTTCCGAGCTTGTTTCCTTCCTGGTCGGGCTAAGGACTTATCAGCACCCCAGTATAGCATACATTTCCTTTAACGCGCATATAAGGAGTATATTAATTTCATTCTAAGTTAATTTAATACCTTCCAGGAGGAAGACTGAAAATCCTACTGCATGTAAATGTATGCAGTGTATGCAGTGGAAATTGTATGTAGCTTATTTCTTTAACGGTTTAGCCCTTAAGAGCTGTTCAGATTAACATCCAGTTCTCAGTTACAAGGCTTGAGGCTTTTGATAAGGTTCTTTGTGCGAGAGATCTGCTCACGAAAAGCCTAAACTTATTCGTATCACGATTTAGTACGCATAAATCACATTACTGGAGACGCTACTTCAACTCTGAAACTGAAAACATGTCGTTACATAAACAAAGAATCGCTCAACTCAGCCCTTCGAAACTGTCCCTACTTTGACCTGTGTGTTTTTTTATGGTTGGCCTATCTTTTGTCTATTATAAAAATGATACAAATAATAGTGACGAATTGACTGCACAAATACCTCATACTCTTGTAACAGTCTGTCAAGCGAGGTTATTTTAAAGAGTGTGTCCATCAGTAACCGAGTTATTTAGAGTGACTTAGTGCAGAGCAACTTCATTGGAAAGCGTATGGGGTGTACCCGTGCTATGAAGTCTTGGAACTCATCATAAATCACAATTTTAAATTTTGCTTTTGCTGTTTTCTTTTGTAACATATCAGCCTTTATGAGTTGTGGCTTGTTCAGCAGAATACTACCCTTTTAGGAAACTATAAATAGTCACATACAGTTTCAGGATAGTGCTACGTTCATACAAGACTTTAAATCCTTCTTGTGGAACTTAGGATTGACGCTACTTTGTACACTTTTGTTTATGCTCAGTTGTACCTGGATCGCAATGTGTTTTGTCGCAGGTTCGACGCTAACCGCGTTGATATTACGTGTTAATAGGAAGCCTTCACTGTAATTGTTCTGTTGTAACCGGTGTTTATACAAACCACCGTCCCGACCAGAATTTTTCCTGACGCGCTGTTTATCATTTAGATATTTCAGTGGTCCGCAAACATAAATTTGACCACGATAGAAAATTGGATTTCAGCAATTGGAATGACTTATTCAGGAGGGCACTGGAACTTAATTGTCTAGCAAAGGCAAACACGTACCTCGAAATAACATGGAGCTGAAATGGAATTAGGAGACAGAGGAATTAGTACAGTCTGTTATTGCGTGCTTTATGTGTCGTACTTCCCCGACAGACACAGATTTCCAGGAAGTGTGTTTTAATCTATCGTCGCAACAACTGTTAAAGTATTAAGCCAAACGTTTACTGCATTATCCCATAAAATTGGTAAATTTAACTCAAACTACACAGCTCTCGCCTGTCTGTTCTGCAGCGTTCCAAGATTTTTCTGAAATGGATTCGGAAAGGAAATTCGTAATTCAAGAAACATCCTTTTATCACTTATGATAACTAACGGAGCCTGACCTTAGTATAGAATTTCAGAATACTGAGAAATATGTATGGCTCGTTAAGTAGTTTAAATACGTGACCGCTATTTTACTGAAGCCTGATGTAACAGGACATCTGCCTGACATCATTTGCTTCCACAGCGATAGCGCTACCGAGGGTGGAACTGGTGAGAATGTCGAACTAAATCTGTCACTATGAGCTACTTTCCTTCAACGAAAATTCCCAAATAAGTTCCTTCGAACTCTTTTAATTATTTTTTTTAATTTAGTAACGTAACAGGTGATCATATTTTCTTTTTTATTATCAAATAGCAAGTATCATCATTAATTAAATTAACACATTTAATGTGTTTACAAATAATCCTGTTGGGCTCCTCAATATCACTGTCTTCGGCCATGTGACACGGCTTCATCTAGTAGAGTTTTACTAAAATTTCTGCGGAGCCTGCTGCCTCCACCGTTAGGGTAATCGGTAAATTTGTGTCGCTAAATGGCTTCCCTTGCCAGTGGACAGTAATCTCCATACCCGCTGACATGAGAACTTACATCCCACTAAGGCGCTACTACGACTGTCAGTATTTCACATGATAAAACATGTTTCCACATGGTAATATGGAAATGTATTACTAAAGGGATTAGGCATATTTTTTCGACAGGAGTAAAGACGGAACTTTCGAACTTAAAGACTGTACAGTCGATGTGATCCCGGTTTAAGAAATTGTACTGGACAGGCAAAATTAGCCCACAATAATTTTACAAGAGAAAATTGCAGAAATATCATACTTTCTGAATGCTTCAATTTGAATTAAATGATACAGTTGTTATTGATTATTATAGTAGTTATTATTGTACATATTGTTAGTATAATCACTGTTAACGGCTACTCCTGCCTGTTCTAGCTTAAGAATAGGCTATAACGTATTCAAAGATGCTGGTCCTGAAAACAGAAAGAACGCACTAGTTAAAAAGAATTTCCAAAGTCCCGTGTAAACTTTATTGAACATTTCAGTACAGGTTTCCAAAGACGTAATGTCATCTTGTTTAACTCACTCTCTACGCAAAGTAACATTATTACGAGACACATTTTTTTCATCCTGTGTCAAAGTCATGTTTTGCCGGAAAACGTAACAAAATGCCTCACCTGAAAACGCAGTAACTCCCAAAACAGGGAATACAGAACGTTTTCCCGAACCGTATAAGTGATAGATTTTATATATTAGTTTTTTTTTTCCACACAGCAGTGTACACATCTGAAACCACCATTGTGATTTTGCGTTAAAATAAATAGTCTGCTATCTGTACTGACATGTAATTTCTCTCTTTTCCATTCAGTATAGCCTACGCGCGTATAAAAGGAAGGATGCTTTCTTCTGTAGCGTCCATTAACCTCACACGCACTGCAGTAAAGTCAGGCTGTTACAATGTGTTGCCTAGATACACAAGACTGTTAAATTCCTATTGGAAACGAGAATATAATTCTGGGACACGGGTGAGTATAGATTGCTGTTTATTTTATGTGTCTTACATCGGGCAGGAGGCTGTAAGGCACTTATGTCCGTAAGTGCCAAGATTGTAGACTAAAACTTGGAACTTAATACCAAGAAGAACTGACCCGAAGAACGGACCTTCCTGTAATAACGTGCCTCAGATTAGTATGTCATGCTTCCATTCCGAAACACTTAAAGTCTTATCCCAACTATCTGGAGATACCGTCAAGACTGGTAATCCAATAAATATCATCTTTGCTGATCTTTATGAAGATTAAATTTACTTGGAAGAACGATTTTTGCATTAATAGGTTGAAAGCTATCTTCTTTTCCAATAGACAGAGTTTTTTTATGAAGTTTCTCTCCAGTTATCGTATTATGTACCACGGCAACAAAAGCAGGCAGAATCTACCTATAACAGCTATTGACTTAGTGAAATGTACGTTTTGTAAGAATGGAGCGTTGGGTCCTGTCATGATGTTCATATTGCATTAAAGTCATTCCTGATTTGAATTAATTACTATGATGCTTTCGAAATCGAGGATTCTGAATTTGTATCCGTGTTATCGTTGTTATTATTGTAGAATTTTTTCACATCTCAGCTTTGGCTGAGAAATATTCACCTATCCTGGGATGTAGTAATCAATAGGATTAGGCTCGGTGGTCTTACTTGTAGTTTAAAAAGTTTCTTACAATTGAATATGTGCCAAGAATTACAGATTTTTTGTAGTTGTATATACGTATTCGGGTGCAAGTTAAGTCTTGTTAGACTTTGTGATAGTGATTTTGGAATTAATCCCGTTGATGATATTACTATCGGGGTCATTTGTGCTGCCTTTTGCTTCCACATAGCACATATTTCATTCGCCAGTTCTTGGTACTTGTTTTGTTTGTCGGTTATTGTTTTGGTGACATTATGTATATTTGGAACAGCTATGTCTATCAAAAAGGTATTCTTTGTTTTCTTATTCATAAAAGTTATGTCAGATCGATTAAATGGTATTGTTTTGTCCGTAAGTAAGCTGCGATTACAGTACAGCTTGAAATGTTCATTCTCTAGTACATTGAATATTATTATTATAATTATTATTATTATTATCATCATCATTATTTGACATTACGGGAGGAAAGTAAGCTGAGGGTGTTTGAGAACATGGTGTTGAGAATATTTGGACCTAGAAGGGACGAGGTAACGGGGGAATGGAGGAGATTGCTTAACGAAGAGCTAAATGATTTGTACTCCTCACCTAATATTGTGCGGGTGACAAAATCGAGAAGAATGAGATGGGCTGGGCCTGTGGCGCGTATGAGTGAGGAGAGGGGGGTGTATAGGGTCTTGGTGGGGAAACCGGAGGGAAAGAAACCACTGGGGAGACCTAGTCGTAGATGGGTGGATAATATTAGGATGGATCTCCAGGAGGTGGGATGTGGTTTTATGGACTGGATTGGGCTGGCCCAGGATAGAGAGAGTTGGCGGACGCTTGTGAGTGTGGTAATGACCCTTCGGGTTCCGTGAAATGCGAGGAATTTCTTGACTAGCTGCAAACCAGTTAGCTTCTCAAGAAGGACTCTGCACCATGGAGTAAGTAATTATTATTATTATTATTATTATTATTATTAACATTTTGTAAATGGACCAGTAGTGGCTTTCCTGTCTTAATGTCAGCCCTATCTGCTACTCTTACAACCACCTTAATAACAATTAGGGAGTAACACTCGTACCTGATCTTTAAACTCTCTGTTCTTACGATCATCTCACAGTATGGGACAGTTTGTGGTAGAAACACAGAGCATTTTTCACGTTTGCGACTTGCTGACGGCGGAACAAAAGCCTAAATTAGCTAAAAGAATTGTCAGCTGGTAAAGGACGCAAATACTTGTTAGGCAAAACGTAAAACTAGGAATATAATGTTAGGAATCGTGGTGGTAGCAGAAACAGACCTCCGTTAACCTTGCGGAGTTTTACATTACACTTACTGTGTTAGAAAAACGAAACCGGAAATTTATCCGGGTTTTTAAAGTCCCATGTGTGCAAAAACATTATTTTTCAGTTCTGTATGTGTTTGCTTTTGAAAGAAGGGACAAATTATAAGACACAGTTACTTAAAGGAGGATAATATTGTAATGAATGTCAAGGAAATAGAGCTTAAGAATGTGGACATTATTCGTCCAATTCATGACACAGTCCAGTGATAAGATGAAGTGAACTCAGTACCGTGATGGGAAAAAAGCCTGACAGCCCCTCAAGAAGAAATCTATTACACTCAAAGAGCTAAGGCCAATTCTGATCACACATTCTGAGCGAAACGACATATAACTGTCATAAGTGATGCCTTCGTTATTAAACGACAATGTTTCAGCTACACAGCATACAATATCGAGTGATCCTGGAACACGATGCTAATGAAGAGGCTATAGTGACTTACCAAAACAATTTTAGTTTCCTGTACTGGCATTGTCGTTGAGCGAATAGGGGAAAATCTAAAGAATCTGAAGTGGCTGGGAACTCTATGAGTTTCTAGATGATTACTTTCCGAATAATACATCGACCTGCTTCTAAGCAATTTTTTTTACAAATGTAACTAGGGAATCTAACATGATACTGAATAGCTAACTTGTTCGAAAGTCACTCTTCGATAATGAAGACCTGAAGATTCTGCACGCCATTGAGTTTTAAAACACAGAGTTTGTATTTGACAAATGTAAAAGGTCTAGCAAGTGGAAACTAATGGGAAGAAACAGTCCTAAAAATGACTGACTGGCACATTGATATCAGGATTAATAATATGGAATGTGACCCATCTAATCTGGTAGAAAAATACCAATATTTTTAGTAATCTGCCACGTGCAGTAGAAACCCCTGAGCATTAGTACCACTATACGTGGTGTCACTTACCACAATCACTACCCGAACAATCTAAAATCGCCTGAGGCTACACAAGATTAATTTTATCCCACATTGAAGTGATGCTAGAACAAGACAGGAATTGTAGGTATCGCGTATTATGGTGGCGCGTTCGCGTAAATTCTATTACCGTGTAATGGCAACAGTGCGTTTCCTTTGTATTGTTTTTGACCTACACGTATACATTATCAGTGTAAAACCGTTGAATGGCAGCAATGGTTTCCCTTTGCACTGTTGTCGAGTTACAAAATATTTTAAAAGTAAAACCAAATGTTTTAAAGTTACAGTAAAATTACAACAACTGTTGTTTTTTTAGGACAACTTTAAAACAGTATTACTTTGGAATTCAAACAAAACAGGATGTCGTCGATTAACCCTTTAAACGCCGAGTTAAATCCCACCTGTCATCTGCTGGCATTATTAAGAGCTCACCATATTTACCACGTTAGCGGGTTAAGGGTTAAAATAAAATAAAAATGTTGCGTGTTGTTGTCAAAAAGATAAACGTACTTAGATCTGCCTGCTTGACCTCTGTCTTTCTCAAATTTTCACCAAATTTTGTCTAGTGGGGGTCGCGCTGAAACATGGCGGATAGACACACGGACAGGGGGACGGACATGAAGAGCCAATAAACTCCTTTCGCTGTTCACGCAAACGCGCCTAAAACCTGCCTGCAGTTTGTGTCACAGTTTGAAATGCACTAGGAGCATTAAGTTTAAACCTTTTTAAGGGCTTTCCAAACTGTTTTCTTTTAGTGTGATCCTTATCACTGATAAGTAACTTCATTAAACATACAAACATAAATTTCATTACACAAAAATAACTTTAATATATCACGGTTAAATTATATCGCAGTGCTTTTTAAGTCCCTAAATGTAGTACAAGTTTGTTGTTGAAGAAATAAGAGGGGGGTACAGTGTGGGGACAACATGCGTAGCTATAGATTACGGTCAAGCGATTATTCAATCACAGCAGTGAGGAGTGTAGGTTTCGGTTGACGTGGCAGGGACGCCAGGCTCCTGGGGGCTGAGGCCCGTGCTAATGTGCAGATAGCGAGAGTAGGGTGGGAGTAATAGATCTACAACGGGCAGGAAAACGGGACGAGAAACAGTGAAGAGAGGAAGAGAGGGAGTGAAGATATTTTACTTGAGTTTCTCATATCAACGTAATTTCTTTACTTACTACGTAAATCCACTCAATAAACAGGTTATTCTAAGTAAGTTTTCTATTTTGTGCTTATTACAAAATACAAATTGGCAACTAATTTCACTGTTATTTTTAGAGACGTGACTCTATCGTTTTTAGATACACCACTGGCATAGAAACACTACTTTATATTGCACTGGTAAGCCATCGGGGTGGAATAGAGGAAGTTAGGGAAATCGTGATCGAAGCGTGGTCTTCCGCGAGAGGAGTGTAAAACTAATTATAACCTCCAACACCGTGGAAGTTTTACTGCGCATAAAAATACATGCATTTAAATAAACGTAAACTTGCCTTATTAATATTGCGTCAAAATTGGGCGTAGGCCTTACTTAATTACTCCATAGAGCAGGGTCCTTCTTGAGAAGGTAACTGGTTCTTAGCCAGTCAGAAAATTCCCCGCATTCTATGGAGCCCGAAGGTACATTAACGCATTCACAAGTGCCCACCACCTGTCCCTATCCTGAGCCAGATCGATCCAGTCCATGCCCCCACATTCCACTTCCTGAAGATTCATCTTAATGTTATTCTCCCACCTACGCCTGGGTCTTCCAAATGGACTCTTTCCCTCAGGTTTCCCAACCAAAACGCTGTATACACCTCTCCTCTCCCCCATATATGCTACTTGCTCCGCCCATCTCACTTTTCTCAATTTTATCATCCGAACAATATAGAGTGAGAAGTACAGATAGATCATTAAACTCCACATTGTGCAGTATTCTCCATTCTCCTGTTATCTCGTCCCTTTTAGGCCCAAATATTCTCCTCAGCACCCTATTTTGTAACACCCTCAGCCTACGTTCCCCCTCAATGTGAGTGACAAAGTTTCACACCCATACAAAACAACAGACAAAGGATGTAGGCCTAATACGTGTAAATCAGTGCCGTTGTATCTATCAAGTTTCCTACATTTCCGTCGTGACCACCATGTTTCATTGTCAGGCAGAATGCTAGCAGTTGCTTCACAGATCTGTGTACAACTGTATTTACTGAGAAATGGCAAGTACCTTCATGCGAATGTATGTTCCTTGTTGCACGTAATGACATAGCTGTGCAGTTTATAAAGCATCAAATGCTATTATGTGCTTGGCTGAGCACCTCACGAAAGCAACTCAAAAACTCGATGGTCTACCCCTCCGTAACTAGGAACGAATCATATCGACGACTGTAAATTTGCTGTGAATTTTCTCTAAACCTGTGCCCTAATGTATCCATAGATGTCAGACCGTAGGACACAACAGTAACTTGTATCTTGTGTACATATTGTACAGTATTTACTACGTCATGTATACTATGTGTTGGTAAGAATGGTGGTGCAGAACATTTCAAACGGCTTAAGCAGGCAAAGAAAATGTTGATGTATATGGGCAGTAGAATGACTGTTGAACTGAGTCATAACACGTTGGCGCCTCGTCATGAGTATCTGGTCATTTTGACAGGTATAAATACAAAAACACAGCGCCACCTATTGTAACATATCATGCAAGTGATTGTATGTAAGTTCACGGTGTCTGGATGGACGAAATTGCGCCGTATTACAGAGACAGTAACACTGTATTAAGGATTTCTAAGTTGTGTTGTCTGATGCCACATTTTCTTACAATATATCCATAGTAACCAGTAATTTATTTTATTGCCACTGAAGAGCTGATTAACCTTTTGACGCCTAATGTCAACTATAGTGGTCATACCGCACTGCTAACCTCTAAACTTGCATTTTATATATTTATTCAACAAATATAGGTACTGAATATTTTAAACATGGTATATACTCTCCGTTTTTTTCTCTTCAAAATGCATTTTGTTTCATAATTCTAACATATTTGGTTCCTGT
>Ga0123354_10014013_pt1 | contig 12473 bp, 5 predicted proteins | sample TergutLab28metaG_2_FD_97872 | JGI IMG/M metagenome (GOLD analysis project Ga0123354, IMG submission 97872) | Labiotermes labralis P4 segment gut microbial communities from Petit-Saut dam, French Guiana - Lab288 P4 | ecosystem: Host-associated > Arthropoda: Insects > Digestive system > Gut ... | reverse complement strand
CCGAACACTACTTTCTCCAACATTAAACAGTCTACCAGCTTCACGATTCCCTTTCTCCTTTGCAACTTCTACGACTTCAAGTTTAAACTGAGCTGTGTATGATTTTCTCCGGGAAATACTTCCACCTTATCTGGGTAATTCGAATGCTAATATTTAAAAAGGAGAATCGAAAATCACGAGTTACTTAGGATAAAATCTAATAGCAAAGTATAACAAAGAATGATTTACTCTATCAAAAATTTTAAAACAAGCTGTACAGAATGATGTAGCTTCATTAAATACAAAAAATGTATAACTACCTTTCAAGCAATTTGTTACAAGAGAATGATGCAACCCACCCAAGTTATCTTTCAGGGCCAATGGACACACAAAAAGTCAAGGTACAGTTCTCCCCATTAATATGAAAAAAGGTAAAAATTTGGAAAGGTTAATCACTGCTACTAGCCAGGCAGGTTTTCAGGAATAACTCCTGTGTCCTCGGTCAGTAACGGTCTCTACTTCCTAACTCTACCGCTAGTTAGCGTCATGCGCGTTATCTATACATCAAAAGGAATGTCGAAAAAGTTTGGGGTGCACGTTATACATTAGGTGCGCGTTATCTATACATCAAAAGGAATGTCGAAAAAGTTTGGAGTGCGCGTTATACATTATCTATCGAAAAATACGGTACTTTATCTCCAGGGAAGAGACATAGGTACCTGATAAGAAGGTTTGTCCAAAAGAGACAGCTGTTCTGAATAGTACTGCAAAGAACGCAATTTGTACTCATACTAGGAATCAAAGAGGCTACACTCAATTTTGGATACTTCTGAATGCAGTATAGAAGTGTTAACCACTTGAAGATAATATTCAGTAATATCAAAGTGACAGTATTAGTCATGACCTGACATTGAAATGGATTTTGGAGATACTATATTTTATTAATAAGTTCTACACATGTATTTATTTTACTCTTAAAACTGGTCAATTTTCAGCACTATCACCTAATTTCTGGTAATTACTGTCAAAAATTCTGAGATGCGTATATTAAGCATTGAAAATACGCCTCAGATTTTAATTTTAGAAGACAGACCATTTCATGTTGTTCAGAAAGAGAGAAAAACCTTCCTTTTTTAAAACCACACATTTTACAAGAAATGTAAGAAGAATGGAATAATTTAAACACAATCTGTAAATAAATAGTCCATGTACTGTCACTGTAGCATAAACATTATGAATATTATGTACTTAAAATCATACACAGTCAATCAAAAAAATGCCTATTAACAAATTCAATACTAAGTAAAACTAAAGATCTACACTTAGGTGTTACTTATGAAAACACATTAAAATTCCTTTAGGTAAGTACGGTTTCCATCAACATAACTTCAGCAAGTGATCACAATCCATTTTTATAAAAGTTCTCTCTCTCATAAGGTACCTGACATCAAAGTAAAATGATATTAGATGCTACACATTTTTTGCTGCATTCCTACCTATACTAATAGCCTTCAAATTTATCCAATCTGTGGCATTAACACTGTCTATTTTACAATGTATAAAGCTATGCACATTCTGTTCTCATTTCTGGACTTAAAAATTTATAAAAGTGGGCAGGAATTGTGTTAATTGTGGTATATACCTAAAAAGCACTTGCATATGTACATAATGCACTCACAACTATGTGCTATTATACTTTGGTCAGAGATGAGCTGCATGATACATCAAAATTTGCAGGTGACAATTAATAAACATCCCATTGTGCTTCTTGAGCTGAAATTATATTGCATATCCTATGTTTCATTACATCTCCTTGCTGCTGATAATCATAAATGGCAAATGTTGAGTTACTGGCTATCTGGATGAACAATTTTCATACTTCTCTTCAGTTAACTCTAGGCCAGTGGTGAAATGGTGTCTAGAAATAGGCCATGGTTGCTTCTTTCCTAATCCATTAAATATTACATGTATATATATATATCACTGTGAAATGTCAACAGTTTAAGAAATATCATTAAATATTCTACAGATCAATCCATCACTTATCCAAACCCAGCATGCAACTTTTACATAAGAGAACTCACAAAACATTACCATTTATTTTCCTGTTACTGACCTCTGTAGTAAATATTCGATCACCTCAAAAGACTCATTTTCCACAGCCACATGCAAAGGAGTGTTGCCAGCATGATCTTTAATACTTAGATCTGAAAAAGGAAAATGGTACAGTTTACATTTGGTACCACATTTGACTAAAGGCTGGGAACTGCTTTACTTCTGGCAGTCTCGTTACCTGTCCAATTGCAGAATGTCAAAGAGACTGTTTTTATTCCTCGCTTATTTATGTAAGATAAGTTAACATTCAGTGGTTAAATGTAATTGCACTAACTAGTTCATGGATAATGAGGCACAATTTTAGATAGTTTAGGGATCTGTCCACCTGTATATCCATAATTTCTTTTAAGGGCAATTCCAGAAGGAATTAGTCACAGAACTCAGTATGCGTGAAAAAGACTATCAATAATGCAGAAAATAGAAAGTGCAATAAAAAATTCCATAGTGCATATCCCAAAGCATGCACAGTCACTATTTATATTTATATCTTCTGAACCATACAGGCACAATACAAGTGTTAAAGAAAAGAAAATGTGGTCTCTACTGGAATGTACAAGAAAAGTACAGTAATTTACTGAGTAATCAATATTTCACCAAAGATGCTCAACAATATTTAGGAGATAATCTTCTACTCTATATTAGAAGCCCAAGAGACAATTGTAAAAAACTTACAATTACACGCCTGAATTATTATTATTACATATTATTAAATATGTAACTTAAACGTTAGTATTTAACAGGGGGTACACACCGAACTCTAAACCATGAGTGAGTTTACACTTACTGTATTGGTCCACATACATAGTTAACATTCGAATTCATTAACGTTGTGAACTTTTTTCCATCGTTTGGTGCATTATTTCCCTAATTTTTTTCCACGGCGGAACCCCCTAAAATAATTTTTCAAATCCCTAGGAACGCCAAACTCTGAAATAAGTACAAAACAAACATACTGTTGGCAGCACACGGAGAATACTGCAGTATTGCCAATTGTCGGGAAAAAAATTCCCGCGATGTTTCGAGGGCATATGGAATTTTTCGCTGTATGTCAAAACATTGTCTGTTTATTCCGTGATTTCTTGCGGAACCCCTAATGATGCTCTGCGGAACCCTGCTTGGGACAAACTGGTCGAATATATTGAAATTTAACACGCTACGTTTCGGGAACGGGGTCGGTCCCTGTCTACAGGCTTGCTTCTTGTACAACAAAATGTTATTACAAAATACTTCATTACATTCTGACTAAAGACAGACTAGAGTCAAATCAGCGAGTACAACACATCTCAATGACAGTTTAAAAACTAAACCCAATGTAAATAATTATTATGTTGTTTCAGAAGAAGCAAGCCTAAAGCCGGAAACAGATCCTGTTCCCGAAACGTAGTGTTTTAAATCTAAAGACATTAGACGATGGAAAGAGCACATAAAGTGAATGAGTTCAGATTAAATACACCATCGTCAGAACCTTACACAATAAAAACAGTCAAATTTATAATAGCCGAAGTTGTATATCTAATGAGTTACAGTTCTTTCTTTACGCTTATGTAACACCAAGTGCTTCTTAGGAATCATTCCTTAAATAAACAGGATACCTACTTAATTGGTCTCTTCTTTAACTATACTATTCATATTACTGATTTGATAATATTGGTCCAACAGTATAAATTCTTCTCTCCTGCCCAATAATTTTCTGAGATTTTTATTGTATTCTCTAATAGCCCATAACACGGACTGCGTCTTACTAGCTGCATACTCCAGTTGGAATCAAATATTAAGTAGGTATTTTTGCATTATTTTTTATCTCCTTTATGTTTGTTCAATCGAATGTATTGAAAAAGGGAAGAGAACCCGTAACTTAGAACGAACTGATCTGCAGTCTATACTGTTTAATTAGTTGAGACCTTGTGTCCGTAAAGTGGGCTCTGGGAAATACAGCCTGAATATAAGCCATACAGTGAAAGATAAAATATTCTTTATTTTGACCAGTCTGTTCTACAAACAAAGTGGCATTAAATGATTTGCAATAGCAGCGACAGGATGCCAGTCACTTTGAATTACGTTGTTGCAGGGGACTCCCACTAATTCACAGCACGATAGTTTCTACACATATACATAGACTGCGCTATTTGTGACTGTTATACCTCCTCCGTGTGCGGCGATGAACTGCAAAATGTTCAACCTGTTCCTAGCTGCCGCCTGGTGGGCAGCTGCCCTGCCTCTGGAGTCGCGCACCCCGAGGCGCCCTGGTTCTGCCAGATATAGACGCCCGAAGTCTTCCACATTGCCGCTCTCCGCAGCCTGCAACCCACCATACACACTGTATCTATTGAAATACTAGGCTTTTGTCCTTATTTTGAATAAGTGCAGGGCCTAAAGTCAAAGTAGGCCTGTAGTGAGGAAGCTGTGAACGTGTTGGAGACAGGAGTTTCCGGCAGCGGTGCTAGTGAACATTACAGTCGTTTCGATATGACGCAGTGTAGATTGGTGTACAGATATCGAAGTTTTGGACTAACCTGAAGATGGAGACAGCAAGATGGCTGCTCCACTGAAGTGCTGGTACCTACATACCAGTCTAGACTGCGTCATATCGCAGAAGGCGGTAATCTCATGTACGCACGTTTGCGCGTATTGCTGTTACTAAATCGCATATCGGATTTAAATGAAATTCATTATTTCAAGCGTAGTTAAGTTTTGGAACGATTTTTTATTCTGGTCTCTACTGGCTCCCTCCTATCCACTTCTACACTCCACAAAATATAAACATACCATTAAGATCAGTGGCGCATAGCGTTGGGTGTTTTGTGGTATGATTTCTGATGATTGGGAGGTCCTTCTTAGCAGAGGTTCTATGTTTCTATACAGATAAGACAATCTTCTCTCAGTACTTTTATTTTTGCTACTTGGTGATGGCCCCTTGCCGCCGAAACATGCTTTATGTTCGAAAACGAGGGCTATAGAGAGCGTTGTGATTGACGGCTTAAATAATATCTTATTTGTGTCACAGCGGGATGTATCAAATAAATTTTTCTCATGCAAGAGTCTAATACATGGAATTTTTTGTAATAACCAAACGTCTGTTGGGGGGTGGGAGACAGTAAACAAAAGTCTCGAATCAAGGAATGGCGACAGAAATTCTGTAATTGGAAATCTCTCAATATTGATACCGCTAGTAAGCTTCGGAGAACAGCCTCGGGATATAGGACTCGAGCGCGTAACATTCACGCTCGGTAAATAAAATTAAATTTCTTCTTAATTGAAACTTGAGTCATTTACAGCTGTTGCCTCGTTGACTAGCAAAGCTAAAATGTCTTCGCAGTGGAGCACCTTTAGAAAAAGTTGGCTCTGACTGGTATCTGAAATAATATATACTTACCAATCCTACAGAGCGCGTAGCACTCGGTGATTTTGTCATCCAGTTATAAGAAATTCAAGAAATGACAGATACAATTAAGGAATACTCTGATATACAGTAACATTTGTTCTAATCCACAATATTGATGCAAAATAAGCTATTAATTCGGTTTATCTTTTTATTTAAATAAAATTATATACGATCAGTTATTCAATACCTAATATAATCTTTTATGCAATAATCATAATAGATTTTTGTAAAGATTCACCACTATGCTCACAAAAACATGGAGTCTTTTGAACACAGTGATGACAGTTCACAAAAATCTCTCATGACTAATCATATACCTATCCGGCAAACAAACACCATCCTCAAGGTGAAAGGTGCTCAAGTTTCATCAGTATATCTTGACAAATAATGCCTTCGAGCCCAGCCCTTCTAGAGAACTTAACATTTCTTCGTTACTCAAGAAATTCCCCGCACTGTGTGACACCCCACGATTTATTATCGAGTTAACAAGTAACCACCATTTTCCCCTATCCTTAGCCAGATAAATCCAATCCATCTTATTCCATACTACACTAAGTTTCACCTTAACATTATACTCCCATCTATGTCCAGGTCTTCCTTCGGGTTTCCCCACCAAAACCCTGAATGCAGTCTCCTCTCCACTGTGCGTGCCACATCTATCAACATATGAATAATACAAAACTTTTGTTATTAAGTTTTAAAAGGCCAAATGATTAACGATCATTATTGCCGGTAGGTTCTATCGCGTCTGAGCGAGCAGTTCCACCGAAAACACGCGGAACAATTGTGGAACAGGACTGGCTGAATGACCATTACAGTGCACCAGGGCACTGTGCTTTCTCAGCGCAGTAATTTTTGGCCGCTAATGACACGGCCGTGTCCCCCGACCCTCCTTGCTAGTCTGATAGTGTTCCTTGTGATTCCTTCTTTTTCTTGAAAAGGAATCGCAGGTAGGAGGGATTCGTTTCCAGGATGTCCCTGAAATTCAGAAACAATCACTGAATACGCTCAACGCGATTCCACAGGTTCCAGAGGTGTGCCGGCAGTGACAGAAAGGCTGGATCCGTTGCACAAACTCAGAACCGGACTACTTTGAAGAGGAAAATAACAGGCAATGACAAATACATAATTTAAATTCCCTTATCTGTTCAATCCGGGAACCTTTGCATAGGCTTGACAGAATAAACCGAAATTCTGTACTTCTCAAGGAAACATATGTACCTCGCAATCCAAGTTTTTATGTTTTGCTGACTGTGCATCTCAGCATAATCTTAGTAATTAACTAACTTAATGCACACATTCTTCTTTTATAATAAGTTTATTATATGCCTCTACATATTTCGATCACTATGCGCTCATCGTCAGGAAGTCAAAATTGTATTATACAGCATCTTGTATCATCACACCTGTAGGTGGCCGTCCCGTGCACACCTGTGCACGGGACGGCCACCGGCCACCTACAGGTGACATGATACCAGATGCTGTATAACACAGTTTTGACCTCCTGATGATGAGCACATAGTGCTCGAAACATGTAGAGGCATATATAATAAACCTATTATAAAACAAGAATTTGTGCATTAAGTTGGTTAATTACTAAGATTAAGATTCGCAGTCCAAGTTTGAAGCAGACAGCTATTCCGCGTATATACGTTTATTCCAACAGTTAGATATTAGTCATTTAGCTTCATAAACTGCTGATTTTATTGACAAATGTTACATATTTGTACCAGTAATAACTATCTACTATAAGTGTTCGAATAATTACTAGACACCAATTGAAACAGGGTTTACCTCCCTTCCCTTTTCCGAAGTAAAGAATTATTTTCTTAAACATAAAGAATAATTGACTGACGTTAGTAGTGAAGACGTGTCTACTTTGGAAATAGTAACCTTACTTGCATACAGGATATCTTGGTGAAATTCGCCTTATAACGCCAAGTTATAACCTCCTCTTATACACGTGTATAAGAGGAGGTTTAAAAACTAAGTTAACAAACATTCTGCTGCCGAGAACATTGTTCTGACTTCGAGGTATGCAGGGCACTTGTGGCAAGCAGATGGTACACATTAAACCACCATGTATTCACCACTGACATTCAAATATCAATTGCAAAGTGGCACCAAGGTTTTGTATCTCGCCGTAGTGGAGATCGGTGTAAGGTGCCTCTAGACGGGAAGTGTCAGTTTGCTCCACTTCGTCATCTGTTGCAAATTTCTTGCCAGCCAAGTGCTTCTTCGGGGGTTCAAGGAGATGGAACGCGCTGGTCACGAAATCGGGACTGTAGAGAGGGTGGTCCACAACCTCCCAGCCTAAATCTTTCACAAATCAGAAGCTCGGCTTGTAGCATGGGGCCCAGTGGTTTTCATATCCGGCTCCTTAAAAAGCACGTAGCTGGCAACCATTCGCAAGAGCAGCCGACGAAAATCAAGGTGTCACCTCCTGGCTACAGTCATTATGTACAGATTTTTTTTAATGCTGGGGCACGATCCTTGGTGCCTAGTTGGAAAAAAATGTTTTACTGTCAATGGTGACTACATGTGTACCATCTGCTACTCACGTAACATGGATACGTCGAAGTCGGAATAAAGTCCTCGCCTTAAAACTGTTTCTTTATTTTTAACCCCTTTGTACGTAGACAAATGTCACCGATTACAGCATTAAACGAAAAAGAAATTCACTACATATTTTGGCGTCAATCTTTAATCTCGACCAAATTATTCGGTACTTCTAATATCCCACATAAAGCATACATAGAACCTTCAAGAGTTCTTCTCGTAATTAGGAGCCTCTATTTACCATATCCGATCTCCTGAATCTGGATTCCCATAAGTTGAAGCAAAATTCTCGGGATATATAATTGCGTCTGGTAAACATTAAGCAGCTTTGCATGTTTTCTTAAATGCATTAAGTTATTTAAATCCCCCTTTGAGAGGGGCGGTGAAGTGGACTTATCTGATCATGAAATATGTTTATATACACACACACACACACACACATACAGTCACAATCTATTGTAAACCCTCGAGAGTGTCAGTAACTGGAGGTTCACATAACGCATTTCTGTTAAGTGGCTAACAACTAGAACTCAATACGTATTCCAACACTGTTACATGTTAATGCGGAAATGTCCCCTTTAACTTGTAATACTTTTCAAGCTTCACATTTTTAAATAGACTGTTTGCAATGTTAGGTATTTCGCAGACCGCGCCATGCATTTATTGCAAACATAAACCTTTAGTTCCAAAACTGATGTCACTCCAGACACCACGCTCAGTAGTCAATATAGCTACACTAAGCTGAAGACCGCTTATTATAAACACAGTGAAGCTTAACTAGAAGGATAATTCTCTTAATGTGCCTCCCGTAGGGAATTTTTTTTTAACTTATGGAATTTTCTACGTGATAATTGAGTAAATTAAATGTCATATGGAACGTATTTACACCGGAATTCACTTGACAACTTTGATGTAGAATTTCCCAGCACAAAACTCCATCGAAATCTGTTTGGTGGTCTCGGCAAGGAAACGTGCACAAAAAAGAGGCACCAAAATATTTGATTATCCTGGATTGTTAATTTGTGTCAATGGGTGAGTAACTATCGACTTTTCGAAGGATCGTAGTGCCCTTAACATCAGGGACAAGCGGTAAAAGGAGACTGCTCTTGGCGCGTTTTTACATATTTCAGAGTGTTTTCAGTTCTGAGAGGGTTATATTTCAGTACTTTGCTGTACTGTAGATCCGAACCCAATCCTAAAGGACAACAGCAATAGGCACGTACAGAGGTCAGTGCACTAAAACTGACAAAGCTATGAAGTTTTAAAAAAATATGGGAATGTAAAGCCGAGCAGACCGTATATTCTGGGACACAAATGTGCGTCATTTTTACTTCTTTAGCGTATACACTACTATGATAATGTCTGATTACATGTAATACAATGCAACATTTAATTTCTTAATTTGTAGACTTGTACAGAAATTTTAATATATATAAATTACTTACAAATAAATTTCAATTTACATTCTAAAATTTCAAGGAAATCCCATTTATAGGGAACATTCAGATTGCAAGGCTTTCCAAATAAAAGAATTAAAAAATTAAATACCTTTATATATAATTCTATATGAGGACTGATAATAGTTTCACTGAGCTGAAACATGTAGCCTAAAATTTTACTCTATTACTACAAGCTGTGCGCTAGTTGATATTTTCTAATTTTGTAAACAATGTTCTGTTCATGACTCCCATTATTATATAGCGGAAATTAAGGGTTTAAAATCTTAAAAGAAAATACAGTCCAAGATTTTTCTTAAAACGGTATTGTTTTAAAATTAGATCTACGTAAATTTGTCTGATTTGAGTGCAAGCATACGCACAAAAACATACACTTGAAAAAGTTTTGTTACAATATTAATGTGTTGCTGCGGACTGATTTTAAAGTGCTTACTGTTCGGATGAGATCCAGTCTGCCTTTTGTCCACAGTTGTCTTATGTTACAAGGTATAGTTAAGGATTTGTGACAAATTTAACGAGGCGGTTTCAATTTGGGATTTTACATAGCGGCTAATGGGATGTGAACATGGATTTGAATGGCAGCTATATGAGGAGGGATTTGGAAGAACACGAAGCTCATCTCAAGAAGCTGGCCTTGAACTCTCTTTGAGTGTTTAAAAAATTACAAACCTTACGAATGACTAGCTGATTCTACGATCAATACTTCAGTAATAGATTGACTCTGACAATATTAAAGTAAGACACATTACAGTTCAGCGAGCATGTTTGATCGTCACACAAGATACTACTAAATTCAGTGTTATTACGTGATGTGGTGTAGTAGACTTAACAACATGTCTTCATTGAAAGTTAAAATTCACCTAGACTTTTAGTATGGAATTAAAAGACTCGACGAAACAGTTGCTTTCTTTATCTGGGGCAAGAATTTTCGAACTTTTTATTGGATCCAAAGGTATTATACAGTGTGATGTTTGAGGCTTTAACAGAGGGAAATATAAAGATTATTCTTTTTTTTTGTTACCCCTTGTAGTCTGGTACTTTACTTTTCGGCCAGATTAAGTGGGGACACATCCAAGAACACAGTAATGTTTCTTCTTCTACAGATTCGTAAACTCCGGCACTGGTACTTATTCTGAGCCAAATAAATCCTTCGTACGTCCTCATTTCCCATAGCCCACTTTGATATCCATTTTAGTATTATTCTAAGGTTTATGCAAATTTATCTCACAAAGAGTCTCTTATCTCTAATTCTTCTGACGAACTGCGCACGCATTTTACATCTCCTGTGTGAATTCTGCCTTACACACTTATATTCAATTTTTGATTACAACTTTTGGTACTTCAGTCTGAATCAATTACACTCATCACATATGGATGATATAATTAATTAATTACTTGCACACAGAACTTAGAATTGCAAACCCAAATGTAAAGTTTCGTAAAATTTTAAGTTATATAGGGCTAAGGCAACGAATGATTTGGTGACTGTCATTCGCCAACTTTATTTTAGTGGTTCAGGAGTCAGTTATTGGCTTGGAAGCCTGATTTATGCCCGTTAATTTCCTCAGTCACCAGAGACAATCTTAGTAATACTACATTAGTGCAGAACAAACAATGACCGCTACCTTTCACATTCATCATATTCACTCTGATTTATCACTCATAAATCACCCAATCATTCGACACTACACAATCTATGCAGCTGAAAGAAGAGTGGTAATGGCGCAGGCTGTGGCGCACTACACAGATTTTATCACGGCGTTCTTTGCTTTCAGATTGTTACTCGGTTCCACGGTACACATTTTCAACGTACGCCTTAAGAAGGCGCGGCCTTCCCTCTCTCGGTTTTCACGAAACTCAGAAATGCCAAACAGAATAATGTGTGAATTTTTTATACCGACTTTCACCCAAAAAGGAAGATAAATGTGGACACAATGGATAGAAGTTCATTTACGCCCGGGAGTAACGTGTGACTTTTACTCTACCAATTCGAACGAAACTAGCAATTACTCCATGAATTTTTATGGATACCCCCTATACCGAGTTTTATAAAAATCAGACATAAATGTACAAAATGTGGCAAACTGTCTCTAATGCCCTTACTTAAAGTAGGGTTTTCACTGGACAGATATTTACGACACTCATAGTTTCTTGAAGACATTACGTGGTCATCTCCTATACCAACTTTCACCTAGATTGGTAAAAAATTTTCTGTAAAAAGAACTTCAACAACGTATTTCATAAAAGTACGAGAAATGCTGCTATTAGGTCACAGAGGGACGGACAGACTGTAGACATATGGACTGACGTGGTCTTAACATAAGGCATTGTTTTCACCTTACAATGCCTAAAATCACTGTTAATTAAACGAGTATTTATGCAACCATTCACGCATCTACACATAATGTGTTATTTATACGAACATGTACGTATGTAACTCGAAGTATAGTGGGGGATAATTTGTTGTAAACTATGAACTTAAATTTGATCCCTAACTCTGCATAATAGTATGAGGATGACAAAGCGTCTTGTAGTGTAGATACTGTAGATACCGTACTTGGTCAGTGGCAACACAAAACCTGTAACTGACTGGCACACTCCACAACACAATAAAGTAAAATCATAACAACACGTAGTGTCTGTACCTTAATTAGCTCATCGGGGGACAATTTTCTAGGAAACTGAAGTCCCCTGAAAAGTTTTCTCCAGTTTCGAGCCATCTTATCCGACGCACCTGACGCACTGTGCGCTGAACGCCAAGAAAGATACATACGGAAGTTCGGTTGCTACGCGTCGCAGCAAAACTACCCTCCTTTCTTCACTTGTTAACTGTATATCACACTCTCTGCAGGCTAATTCTGGAAATTCTGCACGTCTCCAGCCGACTACTGTGTACAGCGTAATCGCAGCAATTCAAGTTATGAAACATCGGAACGTACTCCACCACTGACGTGTCATTCCTCAGTATTATAACAACCAGT
>Ga0123354_10014012_pt1 | contig 12473 bp, 11 predicted proteins | sample TergutLab28metaG_2_FD_97872 | JGI IMG/M metagenome (GOLD analysis project Ga0123354, IMG submission 97872) | Labiotermes labralis P4 segment gut microbial communities from Petit-Saut dam, French Guiana - Lab288 P4 | ecosystem: Host-associated > Arthropoda: Insects > Digestive system > Gut ... | reverse complement strand
TTTAATGGCTGTTTGGCCATTTAAAGGGCTCACTGCATGACATATATATATGTATATATATATATATATATGTCGTTCGGCGGCTAAGGGATAACAAAGTAGAAATTTATGTTTCTGCAAATTTTGAGAATGGGTATTAAAAGAATTAAAGAAGAATTAAAAGAGAATTTATTAGATATGGAAGACATTGTTCAATTATCTTTTTTATGAACATATTATTTGCAAAAACATTACTTATTTGAAAGCTGTACAATAGCTTCACACTCTTCTTATTCAGTGCTTAAGAAGTGAAAGTTTTATTTTATAATTTTGTGCCAAAATGTATGGAATATTTAGACTAGTATCAGTGGTTAACAGATTCTGACTTCTTTGGGAATGGCAGCTGACCTGCTGTCACTTTATGAGAATGATAGGTCACACTTAATAAAGGTATACTAATGAAATACTGTAAGATAACAGACCTGTTTCTGACCAGAGCCACACATGAGTCAACTTAATACTGGACATTGCAAGTTCCTGCAGATTACATCAAAGGTGCACATCTGTCTAAAGTTATGTTGATAGTGAGTAAATTAAAAGTGGCTATTATACATATGTGTTCTGTGTGTTCCTTTTGCCATGTTTTATTTGTTAGATGTTACATATTTACTCATTTCTGTTGCATATGGATGGAGAGAGTAGGAATTAGTGACTGGTGGTATGTAGTGTTTTTGCATAGGCCAGGAGAGATATGTGTCTATGTATGCGTGTCTGTGCGTTTTATGTGTTTATCATTTATTTCACAAGAATGGTAGTTTTAAGTTGTTAATTTGTATAGCATGTGTATATTGCTTTACAAATATTTGTTTCAAACCAAATATGTTTGTTGCACTTTGTGGAATTCACTTATGGGCTGTACCAGAAAGTTAAGTGGTCCTAAAGCTGTGGGTTGCTCATCTCTGGTCTGAACTGATAATATCTGCATAATGCGTATGTTTTATGTTCAAAAAAAGCATGTAATATATATGTACAAGATTTTGTAAATATTTCCTGAAAATTTTTTTGTTATTATTTTAGTGCTGATGAAAATAGTTCATATATTGTTGCATCTAACAGTATTTTTTCACAGTCTTGTGTTATAATTACAATGTATCTGGAGCATATTTAAACAAAATTTATTCCGTACCATTTAGAACTGTTGAGTCAGATTTCAATATTATGCTGTGTTTTTCTTTTGTACTTTTTTGTTATTATATATCTGCTGCCTGGAATGGTTGTTACTAATGTAGCTATAATTTTGAACCTAAACTGTAGGTTTTGTAGTAGCAGTAAAACATAAGGTTAATTCATTGGTCTTATTTGTTTGTTAAGTTAATGTGTTGCCTGGGCAATGTAAAATGCCAGTAACTTATATCAATGATGATGATCATATTTATCTGTATCTGTGTATGGTTTTATGGGAGCCAATTATGACATTGTTGATATTCATAATTGATGCATTGTTTAATGAAATCATTGTTGTTATTTGCAATAGCTGGAAAAACAATGTGTTGTATGCTGTATAGCTTATATGGAATCTTTTACATTGTAATCTAATGTGAATACTCTCTGAGAAAAACTCTATATAATTTTTTCACAACAGTGATATTAAGAGTTTAGTGTTATTTCCTGAGCCTTGTTGATGAAATTAAATGAATAAATTATAGCATGCTGTAGTTGGACAGCTTTCAGGTGCTATGGATACTGCAGTTACAGTGAAGACACTGTCAGAAAAAACATGGTCACAAACATGTTTTTTGTGTAACTTGCTTAAATTAAAACATCGTGCAGTGTCTCAGAATTTAAAATGCTGATTATATTTTGAAGCATTCAGTTTGTACTTGTTGTATGTGCAGTGAATAGTTGAGGCTTGTTAGTTGTTACATGTTTTTCAGTAGACCATCTGCTTGGACATTTTTATTAATGTCGTGATGAACTTACGTTTATTTTTTTAATTACATTATTGTTGTTGGCTGTAGTGAAAAGTCTGATTTGTATTTTTGTTGCCTTGTGCTTGTGCACGTTATTTCAAATATGTCTTAAACAGTGGAACCCCTTTTTAATGCTCTCCAGTTTGGTGTTCAAATCCACTGATTTGTGAGGACTCCTTAAATTGGGGTTTCACCTTATTTATACAACTTTCTATTTTAGGCATTTTTAAGAGGCTAAGAAAGAAGTATTACGAAAGAATGTTTTATGTGGAGATCACATCTATCTGTCTATCTGTAACCTAATATCAGCAGCAGTACCATTTAGTTTCATGAACTCTGATGTAGGAGTCATACAATCATTGTGTAATGAGCGTCATTTTTGTGAAAATCGGCTCATTGATGGTCATTCCTTATATAGGGGCATAAATGAATTTCCTCCCACATCTGCCATATTTCTTGACCAGTTTGGGTGAAATTTGTTATCAGCAATATCCACTTAATGCTGTGGAGCAGTATGAGTCCTTTAAAAACCAGAACAATGAACACCACAATTTACTGAAAGGCATAAACAAATTTCTTTATGTACTTTCATGTTTATTGTCCAATTTGGGTGCAATTTGGTATAGGTGATCTGCTGTGTAGGCATTTATGAGTTTCCTGAAAATTGGCACAGGCATAAATGAAATTACATTTACATCTGTACTGTGAAACCATGTGGTATTTTGAATATAAAAAAATACCTTGGTAAAGTCTGTGTATGTCGTCATGTGGTACACCATTTGCAATCTTGTTTATTATTATGTCAGTCTGTATTGTATATTACCTAAACAATGCATCATTTATTGCCAATTTTTATTTCACATTTAATATACTAGTGGCCTCAAAAAAAGAAATGTTTATTATGCATGAAATTTTTGTCAAAATATGTATTCATTTCTACTAGCCATCTTTGGCTCCTTCGACATTGTTACACATTTTGTCTTGGGAAGTAGTCATTCGGAAAGTAGTTTAAAAGATAAAGAGGCAGAAGCTTTGAGCATGTATAACATTACATTGGAATTTTAACATTTTTGTGTGTGTTATAGGTGTTGACACAGTAGATTCTTTAAGTGGAACACCCCAGTCAGAGGTGGAAGATAGTCACAGTACATCCCTCATTACATCTACCCCCAATCAGAATGGTGGCATTGCAACAAATCACAAGTAAGTATGATAGTGTGATCAAATAACCTGTATATCATTATTTTATACTCTTTGGTAGCTAAATTTACCTTGCATTTACTGTCGAATTCAGAGCATAAATTACCAGGTTTTCATGCTAGATGTTGCTCGTATAATCATGTTATGAGTGTGCACAATGTGTAGTATGTTTTTTACAAATTTCAGGGGAACATGTTGCCTCCATATATGGGGTGACGGAATTTGGTTCAAGTGAATGCTGATGCTGCAGCAGCCACCTGACCCAAATTCATTCACCCTGAAGGTGGAAACAACATATTCCTCAGAACTGTCAGAACAGACTTTTTTTTACATGGTTTAAGAATTCAGAAACCCATCATTTGAACAATTCAGTACATTTTCTTTTGACTTCATTGCACCTGTTCCAGTGATTGCACCATTATTTGAAATGGATGCAGAAGTCTTGTAGTTTGAATGCATCAGAGCAGTCTTTAATTGTCCCTGAATGCTGATTATCAAACCCCCCCCCCTGCATTTTTCACTTCTTCCCTCTGGTTGAGGTGTGTAGTGGTGACCGTCAGATTTCTTGTTTCCGTGATCTGTCAACTGTTCATGGTATGTGGTGTCATAAAAGGTGTAGCAAGGAATCAAAAGTATTTTAGACTTGAGTGCTTATACAGGTAAAGTTGTTTAATTTAACTCAGTATGGCTCTCAGGATGATACATGACTAAGAGAAAGTCTTTTTCTTTTAGACTTAATCCATTGTCTTAATTTTGAATGGATTATGGCGTTTCAGGAGCCAAAATGAGAAGAAGACTTCTTCCCATTTCACCTGAAGATGGAATTAGTGCTGGCTTCCAAAATGTCATACTCTGTTAAGAATTAAGACGAACAGAGTCCAAAGAAAAAAGAAGATTGTTTCCCTTCGGTAAAGCTTTCCTTCTGCACATCATGATTGCATAAGGCAGTGGATATATAATGACATTATTGCATTCATTCTTTACATCGGCTTTAGATAGAGATGATTGGTCATCTTCTTGCCTCAGGCATTTTACCCTCAGTGGAAGAGCACCTCACACCTTTGGTAGTCTCTTGAGTCCAGGAGTTGGTGTGGATGCTATGGAGAAGGGAATAATATTATGCCCCTGCCAGAAATCAAACCATGATTCCTTGGTTATCCAGCCCATAGTTTCATCACTGTACAGACTGTGCCATCCCAGCTCCATCAGTTGCTTGTGGCCTGTTCTAAGATGCCAGCAAACACAGGACTGCAAATGCAACTCAACATTAAAACTGGGGGGGGGGCTTCTATGTCTCTGTAACATTGTTTCAGGGCATAGGTCTCCTGAGATTTTTTACTTCACATTTGCATCCCTATGTTAATGATATAATTGTTCATCATTCTTGTTAATTGTGGAGAATTTAAAAGTGATGATAATGTTGGGAAAAATGTGTGGCATAAATATTTCCACTCAGTTTGGTTGTTGCACATTTAGTAGGGTGCATCATCTTATACTTCTTTGACTTAATTGTATGCTTGAATCCTGCTGGTGTGTGTGTGTGTGTGTATGTGTATGTGTATGCACACAGATTTGTGCATTTATCTGTATTCTCTGTAAGTGGAACCTTTGTATTGGTCCAGACCTCCATCCAAATGTCTAAAAATTAGTATTTTCAGAATACTGAATCAGAATATGTCAGCACTTCTTATACTGATAGTTACGGAAGAGTGTGATTACCTGGTGTTTGTAATTAGTCTCATCTTTAGTCTAACAATTTGGGTATCACTGTATTTCATTGTAACATAGTGGTTCACTAGGTTTTTGAATCTATTAAAATTAGGTGTATATGTCAGTTTTGAAAATAAGATTTTAACCTTGAATAACTGTTTCCAGATACTGACAAATGTGCTTGCATTACCTGTTAACAGGTTGGAAAATGATGTCCATGCACCTGTTGTGTCTCCACTGAAGACAATCAAAGACGAAATTCTAGGGCCAAAGGTTACAAGCACCATTGAGGGAGAAGTTGATGTGCGAAGAAAGGTTAGTTTATTTGCCATATACTGACTCCATGATGCAGGATCTTCTAATTCAGCTGATTAAGTAATGCATTAAAGCCTGGCCAAGTGAGGTTTTTCCCAGTTCTGTTTTGATATGTATGGCTAAAAATGATTAAGTATGCTGGAAAAAACTTTGCTGAATGGTAGAAAATATAAATACTTGTGGAAAAATGCAGGAATTTATTCACTGAGCTGTTGTGAAAGCTGTCAGCACCAGCACTTAAGCGCTGTGTACATGTTTAGTGTCCAAAAATGTATGTACTTTAAGTGATTGAAAGAGCATTTGATATCCCATTCTGCTTTTCTGCCACATTTTCTCTTTCCTTTTTGTCACTGCATCTGTTACATGGTGTTTATGTAATCTAAAAGAACCAAGAAGAACAATAATTAATTAAGGGCAGAGCTCGCAGAATGCATATTGGATGCTGCTGGTTGATGGAGTAGTGAAATGTAATGGGCATCTCAGCCAGTTTGCAGGTAACAGGGCTTTCCAGATTTCCCAGTGCTGGATATCATAGCTCTTACTGCATTAATTATGGTAATTTATTCTGACCTCTATACGGTTTCAGTAGGTGTTATATGGTCTTCGCAGAACATCTTGTTTCTTTTGTGTGTGTACTGTTTCCCCCTTTTTTCTATATGTAATTATTTCAATTTTCAGAAGTATCCAACAGATCGTGCTTATTTCATTGCAAAGGAGATCTTAATGACTGAAAGAACATATAAGAAAGACCTAGAAGTGATCAGCTTGGTAAGTTATGTTACATGTTTGAAAGAACAGAAGTATAGTGTGTTTCCTATACCTCTGAATGTGAAATGTAGTACACAAATTGTAGCACATAAGTACTTGACAGTGGCTTCGCATGAATAATATTACTTACATTACTCACCTGAAGACAGAAGCAGTCAGCTTCTAAAAAATGTGATTGATGTTAAGAGTGGTATTGATGGGAGAAGTCCTTGTTAATGTAAGTGGTATTATTCCTAGTGTACAAAGTTTTCAAATGTTGTGGCTGCTTTGTGCTCTTAGATACCACACTTCAGTTTTATCATTAGGTGATTGTAGTCATGTAAACTGTGTATTATCAGATACAACTCAAATGCATTAAGAAAGACTGTAATGACAATTTTCCTTTCCAAAAGGTGAATGTGTTAAATACACACATTTAGAAGGTTAAAGATACTAAGTTGTGCTATGGCTGAGGCAGTTAGTCCCTGGTCTGTCATTGCAGAGGCCCAAGTTTGAGCCCATGTCAGTTCTTGTGGGATTTTTGGTGGACAAAATAGCACTACAATGGGTTTTACTCTTAGTACTTCAGTTTCCCCCTGTCATTGTCACTCCACCAGTGCTCCATACTCATTAATTCATCTGTCTCTGACACTATAATTTTTTAATTTGACAGCATTTTTAAATAACACTTACTAAGAAAATAAATGTACTAATTATTGATTAGCACAGTCAGGACTGTTAAGTCATTTATGGATAAAAAATCAAATTAAAAAGTGTTGTGTGCTTATGGAAGGAAAACTGGACAAAGCAGGGGGTTTGTTAGAACATTGACCACAGAATTCAACAACGACAATTCTGTGATGACTTTGGAAGCGGTGTTGGTAACAGAAAGATAAGCCGTGGTTTAAGACCAAAATATATGCTTCATATTCCCCATGTGGCATTATTTATGTGGTAATTTGAAGGACAAATTCTGCAGCAGGAACCTCCATGTGGTAGAAGAGTTCAAGTAAAACGTACATTATTTCACACTGGGGAAAAGGGGACAATTTTTTGGGAACTGGAATTGTTTTCACTCTCAGGTGAAATGGTAGGGAGGCATGTGGCTGTTGAATCAAACAGAAAGAGATGTTCGTGATTACTCTTGTGAGAGCTGGCTATGTAATTTGACTCTGTACCCTCACACTTGAGAATGGGAACAGATGAAGTTCCCAAAATATTTTGGAATATGAGACAGTGGACGAACTACAGGAGTGTAGTAGTTCTAAGGATACATGAATTTCAATTACTTCGCATCTGCCAAATGACTGTTTTCTAAGACACAGTTGAATTGTGTTCTTTGTACAGGTTTTTATGTGAAAATGTAACACACATCCCACTCTTGTATGTCAATAAAGTGAAGAGCAGATTAGGAAGTGTACATATATTAATGCAGATGAGGTAAATTCACTCTCTTGTGTTTGTCTCTAAATATGTGAAACTGGCAGAAAAAAAATATTGAACATAAAATGAATAATTTTTTTTGTACATTTTACTCCATTATGTAGTGAGTTTCGTTTGAGGTATGTGTATGTACTCCTGTAAAGTGCCAATTTTTGTTGTCATATTTCACCCCAGTGTGGCTGCTTTCACAAATTTCATTAAAACTTTCAAATGTAAACTCTTATGAAAATCCATTCAGGCAGTTCTGAGTTTCTTAAATGTGGGTGGATAGACCTGCAGACATAATGAACATTTTAGGCAGCTAATTGCAACTTTCACTGCAAACACCAGGAATTGTTTTAGTCAGGTAAATAGGTCATTGTTTGTTATATTCTGTAATCATTCGTAATCAGAGTATATACTCTCTGAATGTTATGTCATATTTTGCTTAAACTGACTTCTCTTTACTCTCAGTGGTTCCGTGACGAAGTGAGCAAGGAGGAAGGTGAAATGCCAGACACATCATTGATGGCTTTGTTTTCATTGGTGGAACCTATTCTTAACTACCATTATGGCTTCCTGCATGATGTTGAGACTCGTCTTGCTGCTTGGGAAGGCCGTAGTAATTTACATCTCACAGGAGAGTACCGTCGCATTGGTGATGTTCTTTTGAAGAATATGGGAGTCCTGGCAGTAAGTGCTTTATGTGTTTCTCTCATTTGTATACCAGATGTGCACTTGTAGAAGAAAATTATAGATTTTTCTGAACCTTGGGGTGAGCATCATGCCATTATAGGTTACCACTCGTTAGTACATCACAATCGAATGCCTATATAGCAGTCGGGTAAACTGGTGAGATGTTGGCAATGCCTAGTATGACTGGTTCCTGAAATTTTGTGTTGTAATGCATCTTTAACTATTAGTTTTAAAGTAATTTATATGTATAATTTGTTTACTGTGTTGGCTAGGCTTCTGTTTAGTGACAAAAAGTAATAAACTCTTGTGAACCATTTGAAATCTTTTGTCTGTATGAGCGTAGAGTGTGAATGTATCTACAGAGTTTGTATGAAATATTTTGCTGGCTGTTAATATGTACAAATTGAGCATTGTGAGACTTGAGGTTATATGGTACATAACAGATTTAAGAATCTGTATGATTATGACATGCATATAAATAGATCACCATATGGCGTGATTGATAACTTATAAAAGGTGTAAAAATGGTGGTGGTGATGTTATGTGTAGCAAGTGACAGCTGTGGTGAGCTGATGTATGTTGGCTCTCATGATCATATTATTCACTAGTTTTATGTCATTAGGACTGTTTATTTTGTTAGCAGTGTGTTTTACTGGTAGAATGTTTGTTATAATCATAGTGATAGAACAAACAATAGAGTGGGTGACAGTATGTTTCTGCTTGGGTACAAATGACAAACAGGCATCCAACAACTTCAGGAACTAATCAAAATATGAGAAAGTACCTGATGTTTTAAGGGGTGATGATTGGTTAAATGGAAGACACCACAAGAATGAACATGACCAGCAAAACATTAATCATGATTTTGACCAAATGCCTGAACTTTAAGAAAATCTGAGGCTGAATGGTACTGTGAAGTCTCAGTAGGGAAGAGCACCCCCCCCCCCCCCCCCCCCCAAAAAAAAATGAGGTAAAGATGAGGTTGTTGCTGTACACACCAGAAAGACATATACAGGGAGTGGCAGTATAGCTGAACTTATTCTTAATCTCAGCATGAAATGGACATGAGTGGTCAGCCCCAGGCCCCGGCCACTTTGTCCCTAGGTAAAGAGCTCCCAATGCCCGCTGAATAGGAGACTGGGTGGTCCCCAGAGCCCATCTGAATGGTTTGACGTAATGGTAAAACCATTACCCTTACTGTGATTCAAATCCTGGATTGTCCAGCTCATAGCCTAGTTGCTCAGCTACACTGTCCCAGCTTGTGAACCATTAGAGGGAGAGAGGGGTCCGTACATTCAGGCATGACTGTTGAACTAACTGAAGTTCTTTTAAGGAAACAGAAAGTTCCTCTGAGATTTCAGTATTCTTTGTGACCCAGAAATACAACAACAAAATATCAGATGGGAAATTCAGAAGTACTGAAGACTGATGGAAGCATAAATGTAAAAGACAAAACCTTGCTGTTGTGCTTACTTGATATTAGAAATATTATTTGTTTTGAATTTGTTCTTCCAGACATTTAATCAGTTACTTCGCCTTCTGGTTTTTGGAACATTATGGCAACACATCAGTCAAAAAGGATCAGTGCAAGTGGTTTTTTTTCGCATCATGACACTACACCTTCCTGTACCCCTGCCTTGGTTGTGATATTTGTCCAAAACGTAAAACTATGAACATCACCATGTTTGCCTGATCTGATCCACTGTGACTTTTTCGTGTCTTTGAAACAAAATATCTCCTTAAAAGAGTCTCATGATTATTTGGATACCTTCAGAGCAGTGTGAAAACAAGAGTGAAAGGAGTTTTGGAAAATTATTTCCTGCAATATTTTTGGGCTGGATGTTAAAATTCTTACATGATGTCAAGATGAGTACTTACACTTTCTTGAACAGAATGAGCCTGGTTATTTTTCAAACTGCATAGCTGCTGCTTTTCATAACATAGAGAACTTTTGGGGATTTTTGTTCTTTCTCATATACCTGATGTCAATGAAAAAAGTGTGGGACTTGAAGAAGAAATATTTAATAACTGAAACAAAATACTGTTACATTGCAGTTAGCAACAGTGAATGGGAAAACATGTCAAGCTCTGTTGTGCAAAGCATTGGGGGCTCAGTGTTATGCACACAGGAGCACTACATCTGTAGACAGGAAGAGGTGGACCCTAGAAGACCAAACTTAACAATGCACATGCTGGAAGCATGGGGTGTATATGAATTATGTGTACATCGTCTGTGAGTGAGAAGAATTTCACCAAGTATTCAGTAGGTGATAGTAACCCTTGTTTTCCACAGCACTACATCCAGTTGTGTTTATGTGTGTGTCATCAGCATAGTTACCATTAAATTGCAGGATAAGGCGTAGTGTGCAGAATTTGTGTTTGACGTTTTTACCTACCAGGTTCCTGCCGAAACTTGGTGAGTGTTTCTTTCAGAGGTGATGTACAAAGAGTACATCTTTGTTTTTAATAAAGTTTCTATTTCATGAGTGAAGTTGCAAGGACAGCTTATATACATACTGTATGTATGTAGTTTGTATATAAGCTGCCCTTGCAGCATCACTCATGAAATAGAAACTCTCAAGAAGGACTCTGCACCATGGAGTAAGTAAGTATGTATGTAGTTAGTTGACGACATTTATGCCTAAGCAGTCAGTTATGTAATTCCCATGTGTAAAAAATTTTGTGTAGATTCCACTACTTTGAAATCCTGATAAAAGTGATGTATTTTACCCTGTTGTTACAATCTTATTGTCACTTTTCTTACTGTTGAAGGAGTTGTGATTCAGAGCAACATGGTAACAAATTATGGCATTTTTTTGTTTCTGTTACCGCTTTCCGTATTTAGCCAGTCTTTGGTGTTGAAGTGTGGCTACAGGTACTTAAATTTTTTGGTACTTGTTTTGGCAGTTGTATGAGAAGTACGTAGCAAAGCATCTAGTTGTGCTTGAGAAACTGGACTCTGCATTCCAACTGAATCATAAGTTTGAGCAACTGTATCGGGATTTTGAAATGCAGAAAGTCTGTTACCTGCCCCTGACTGCATTTATCTTGAAGCCTCTGCAGCGTCTGCTCCACTATGAGAACCTGCTGGACAGTAAGTTGCCATTATCTATAAAATATTAAGAAATCCTTTGTGAATATTCTTAGGAATTTATAACTTATTCTGGCAACTTATATTTTTGAAAAGAGTTGTGAAGTTCTATGATATGCATGTGTTCAAATATAGTCAGAAGAAGCTGAATAATAATCCTGAAATATTAACTGTGTAGCGTGGAAGGTATTTTGTAGTAGAAATAAGAAATATGAGAGTGTAAATACACAGATTGCTAGTGCCTGGTGAAATATGAGGGATAGAAGGCTGTCCACCTTCTACACACCCACATACTCAAGAATGCACGTGAACTAGTATTAATCTTGAGAACTTTTAGTCTAAGTGCATAATTTGTTGGATTTACCTCACTGTTGCATCCTCTCATATTTATCCTGGTAATCATTGTCTTCTGGGTTGTGTGCAGGACTTCTGAAACATTATGGAAAAGATAATTTTGATTATGAAGATTGTCTGGCTGCAAGAAGCAAGTTACTGGAGATATCACATAATGTCCCCAGTGTTCTGCAACGTTCAGTGAGTATAAAAATTGTATAAATCTGTGTGTGAGTCTGATCCTTGGTGTGAGTTACATTGTGGTATTTTCAACACTTAAGTTTTTATGCCTACCAGTTTCCATGGTTAGCAATTTTGATATCAGACTGCATTTTCTGTGGCTGTCATTTGTCTGGTTACTGGAGTGTGGCATCAAAACCTGACTGCCAGGTTATGGGATTGTGGTTTCACACCTCAGTTGGCATGTTTGATGCTTTTGTATGACTACCAGGTTGTGGCTTCATAATATGGAGAAGTGTTAGTATGAATCATGTTTAGGTGGTTATTAGGATTGTACTTAATAGGGTTCATTGTTCTTCATTCATAGAATGTGGTTGAAATATTTCATATCTAATAATGAAGAAAGGCCTCCTTGAGGTATCTCCACCTTGATGAAGACATTATTGCCGGGTGAGGAGGCTTGCGTGGTACAATGACCCGGAGAGCTATGCCGGCAGTAGCGTAGCTACTGGTAGGGCCACCCATGCTGAACAGGTCAAAGGGGAGCACCCAGACAAAGAGAGATACCCTGGCCCTCCAGGTTGGGGGTTGGGCGTGCTGCTAGCGACTGCACCCCGTAAAAAAAATTGATTGCTGTGAAGGTTCAACGAGGAAATTTCGGACAGATGCAAGGAAGACGAAACAGGCTATTTGAAATAGACAATGAAAAAAAGATTAAGTTAGCAACCTGGAACATAAGGACGATGTTACAAGTGGGAAAAATGATGGAAATAGCAGAGGAGTTACAGAAATGGGAAATAGATATCACTGCAATATAAAATAAACTGGCA
>Ga0123354_10014011_pt1 | contig 12473 bp, 8 predicted proteins | sample TergutLab28metaG_2_FD_97872 | JGI IMG/M metagenome (GOLD analysis project Ga0123354, IMG submission 97872) | Labiotermes labralis P4 segment gut microbial communities from Petit-Saut dam, French Guiana - Lab288 P4 | ecosystem: Host-associated > Arthropoda: Insects > Digestive system > Gut ... | reverse complement strand
AAGTCATTGTGGTAAATTTCAGTAGGGGAGTCCGAAGTCATTGTGGTAAAGTTCAGTAGGGGAGTCCAAAGTCATTGTGGTAAAGTTCAGTAGGGGAGTCCGAAGTCAGTGTGGTAAAGTTCAGTAGGGAAGTTCGAAGTCAGTGTGGTAAAGCTCAGTAGGGGAATCCGAAGTCAGTGTGGTAAAGTTCAGTAGGGGGAGTCCGAAGTCAGTGTGGTAAAGTTCAGTAGGGGAGCCCAAAGTCAGTGTGGTAAAGTTCAGTAGGGGAGTCCGAAGTCAGTGTGGTAAAGTTCAGTAGGGAAGCCCGAAGTCGGTATGGTAAAGTTCTCTTCATTTCATGTCGCAGTGGCGAACAATAAACGTTGACATTTAACGTAACCTGCGATAGCTGATCTCCAGAACTGAACAGATTAGAGAGGAGATAAGTTAAGGAGCTGAAAGTTAAAGCTTTCATGGATCTTTACTGGGCACGCCCAGAACTTTATAAAATTATTAGTTCCTTTCTTTCCACACTCAGTAATAACCAACGGTCAGCTGCTTTCGTCTGACAGCATCTGGTGAGAGTCAACCAAAGGCCACGACCCAAGGTCTGGCGATCAAGCATTATCGTCTCTCCCAAATGTGCAAGTGACTTTATTTGAAATTAAATAAGTTAACAATATTCAGCCCAGTGAAAAGCGATCGGCCTTGTCAGCCGGCACTGGACTAATGACAGTGACCAGCCAAATGAGAGCTGCCACCGGTAATTGCGGGTCCAGCAATTAGGTGAAAACGAACGTGTGGAATCGCAATCTGACAGACAGAAGGCACACCCACTAGTTTTAACGGTTCTTCGGCCCGTTCAAACAACATCGATTCCACTAATATATAGAAATTGCAGCCTAATGCATACATAATTACAGGATGCCAGATAATTCCTTCAGACTACAGGTAGGAGCCGAATAATGACGTTTCGGTCAACGGCGAACCGCATATACGACGGTGGTCCCATAAGATTACAATATTATAATATAATATTCTAGTACTTACCATTGTGTTACAGTTGTTTACAGTGTTCAGTACAGTAAAATGCTGTACAGGTTTGTAGCCTAGGAGCAATAGGCTATACCATATAGCCTAAATATGTAGTAGGCTATACTGTACTACCTAGGTTGGGTAAGTAAACGTTCGCACAAAGACGAAATCGCCTAACGACGCATTTTCCATAACGTATTCTCGTCGTTAGGCGACGCATACCTCTATAGTATTCTGCGTAAAACGCGAGTACACACACACACACACACACACACACACACACACACTCGCAGGGGATGGTGTAGGATCGAGCGCGTGTGTATAGACGTAGTGTCTCCCAGACGGCCATGATATATAGGGGTGTACATAATTACACCTATAAGAGGCTCTCAGCGTATGGCAGAAGACGTTAACCGTCAAACGACCTAAACATGTACATACTTTCACCTCTGATATAGTTCTCTTTCGATTTACAACCACCCTTTTCCTTTTTAGCAATCCCTATAAGTTTGTATAATATATTATGCACCGTAAATACACAACACACTTCAAACAAGATGCAATAATTACAATTAGGTGATTTTGGCTACATGTTTCGGCTGTGACCGGCCATCTTCAGGCCAACTAAAAACAACAATTAAGGTACAGTAAAAAAAGCACTCAAAACAGTGGAATATTCCATTGTTTTAATCTTAAGTACGAATTGTCGTATTTTATCAAGGTTTATTGTGAACGAAATGGGATCCCATTGAGTGTTATTTTCACTGTACCTTAATTGTTGTTCTTAGTTGGCCTGAAGATGGCCGGTCACGGCCGAAACATGTAGCCAAATATAACCTAATTTTAATTATTGCATCTTGTTTGATATAGGTTGTGTATTGACGGTGCATAATATATTACACAAATTTAACATACACAACGGGATGCCCTATCTCTCGAGAAAAAAAACCCCTATAGAGGCTAGGACAGGCCTTTAGGGCTTCAGGAGGTTGAAGCTCCCTGAATTTCTCTTTCAGCAATGTTTATTTTATGTATTTTAATGACGCCGTCAGTGGCTTGGACTATTTCGTCGAATCATACTAAAGTAAGAATTTCACGCGTGCCAAATATACACCAACAAATGCAATTGCATATTACTATATAACCACTTTATTAAAACATTACTTCACTTTAACACGTTTAAACCATTAAAGGATAATTTGGAGGGAGTATATTTGAGACATTATCTTACCTGTAAATATGTTCTGACTTCCAGAAATTTATATTTTTTCACCCATTTTGTTGAACTTGCTGCTAGAATGTATCAAACATACTATCTGAAGAAGACCCTTTATGTGTTGATAACATGTTGGAGTGACGCATAGTCTTAATAAAGTGGTGACGTAGTAATGTGTATGTACGTGCGTCTGTCAGTGTTTGCTGGATACAGTAACATTGGCGCACGAATGTGGATAAGATAAAGTTTAAGAATTTCACACTATATAACATTCAACGAAGGCACAGATGTGGAGTAGAGGAACATCTCTACTCTTTCTTTAATCTCGGCTTGAAATGTGGTAAGTGGTTAACGCCACGCCCCGGCAGCATTAGCCCCTGGAAAGACGCCAGGTACCCATTGTACAGGAGGCTGGGTGGGGCCCTGGGCTGGTCTGGACGGGTGCAGAAAATTCGCTCCTAACGGGATTCGATCCCCGGATCGTCCAGCCCGTAGTAAGTCGCTATACCGTTCATGCTCGTCCTGTAAACGACGTGGAAAGAAGCATCTGGATGTAATTTGAGGAATTGTTCGGGCACTTGACTGGAAGAAACTATCATAAACCACGAAAATAACCAGTCACGTTGGCCGGTTGTCGGGCACAGATTTAAAAACTGGGCCTCTCGAATATGAAGCAAGATCCATTGAAGCGCGAAATGCTATTAATCACAATAATATGGCGGTCAGGAAGGTTCCCCTTTCGATATGTTGCCCGAAGGCAGACAACAGTAAGACTACTCAATGCCTGTAATGGCAGGACTTTAGACCGGCCACCCGAGTTGCGCTGACAGTAATCGCGGACAGATAAAGGTAACTCCGACTTAATGCCTAATTAAGTACTATGCTTAGAACCGCACGGGTGATTGGAGTTACAGAACCACGCTTTCTTCATCTCGGCAGTAGATGCAAATGATTGGCCACTTTCATATCCCAGCCTTAATAGCGCCGAGGAAAGAACACCGCCTACACTTTTAATTGAAGGCGCCTTGGGATTTAGAGCAGGCCTGGGCGGCGAAAAACCAGGATTTCCTTGAACTCTAGAGGGCTCTGACGAAGGTATACGACTCACTGACATAATCTGTCTCCTTTTATTCCTAATTTGTTTCAAGCACGACGTTTCGGAAGCCGGCAGTGCTTCCGTATTCAGGATTTCTGCTACTGCGAACTGAACCTGATTTTTCCGTTGTCACTTTACCGACTTGGCAAGGCTACATTGGATTACAGGCGTAGGTACAGGGTCCTTCGATATTTTAAGTTAGATTAATACTGTAGTTTTTATATGGGTTTGTTGCCTCATGAGACAGGTACGTTTTCACGCTTTTTATAGGCCACGCAGGCCTTTAGGGTGAGTAGAGGTATAGTTCTACTCTTTTCTAGGACCTTCGGCACTAGATGGGGGTGGGGGCTCAGCCCAACGCCTCGGCCGCCTTTACCCCAGGAAAGACCCGGTACCCATTGTACAAGAGGCTGGGTGGGCCCCAGGGCCGGTCTGGATGGGCGGAAAATCTCTTCCCCACCTGGATTCGATCCCGGATCGTCCAGCCCGTAGTCGGTCGCTATACCGACTGAGCTACCCGGCCCACACCCTAATGAGATAACATATGGAAAAATATGGATAGAAAGAAACAAAATACCAATACACAAAGACATAATGGATAATAGCTTTAGTAACTGTGAATTAGGCGCTACATTTTTTTTCAAATTACAAACAGGCACAGTGCGGCTTAAGCAATAATTACGTGCCGGTAGATCTGGGGCATGTTGAGTTTTGCCAGGTCAGAGGTGAGTGTACGTATCGTCAAAGATGTATGTATACACCAGGGCTACCAACATGCGACACTCAGCCACCGGAATACTTTTCATAATGCAATATAATGGACATAATATAACAGGTCTACAGAATATAATATGACAACTTTATTGTACAGAAAATGTTTAGAAACTATAAACCATCACTTTTATACAGCACACAGCAAACCAATATGTCTTCGTGTTTTACTGAGTTTAGTAAGGCCTGCTACCTTGTTATTCAACCGTGCTTTTGGCGTAACTTAATGTTTGTAAATAATGGCCTTCTAGAGAATTCAATACCTCCTCCCCCCTACACACACACACACAACACACCCATACACACACACACACACACACACACACACAAGTACGGCTCTTAGGCGAGTCCGTAACAAATTTAGTGGCCCTCCTGGGGGTTAAAGTTGGCCACCCCTGGTATATACAATGGAATCCAGTTAGAATCCAAACCCAACCACTGGAGTCCGATCAGCCGCAGCACGACCGTCGCGCCGCCTGTGTTGTCGCCCAGCAGTATTCTTCCACCACGTTCGTCTCACTGTGCTATCAATTGCCGCACGGATAAAATTTGGAGCAATTTTAAAAAATATTATTTGCGTTTTTTTACATTTTTATTAATTGCGTTAGTCTGAAAGAACGCAAGTTGGTGAGCACAAAGGGAAGAAACAATAATAACATACGGCAGAACACAAGCTTTCAACTTCTTCGTGAAACACTCCAGCGAGATTACAAGTCTAGCATGAGCAATGACGTTTAACATTATATTTCATAGCTGTCACGTGATCTGATCACAAACCACGCGGAATATGTAGCTGCTTATGTAACAGGCAGTAAGGAACGTGATCCCATTAGCCGCAAACAACCGTTACCTCGGACCGGTGGGTGTGAGCTGTCACGAAGCGCATTCGGCTTTGAAATGAGATGAAGAATTGAATTTGTATTCTGTCTGTCAGTGAAAGGAAGTGCCGCACACAGTAGCGGGGTGACAGGTAAACAATATGACTGCCAGGCGTAAGCAAAGGTCTGTGTCGGTATGTAACAGTGCGTGGATGATGGATGAAGTAATGCTGGCACATAGAACAGAACAACGCATGAATGTTGTCTTCTGATTTGGAATGTGTCACGATGTACATGCGATGCGCCCAGCCTGACGATGGAGGCAGGAAATACTTCCGACACACAGAGATTCTACCAGATTACATGCTTCATAATGCGGCATACAGCAATCTTGAGGAGTTACCAGTGCGAGAAAATATCATTCCAAAATATATCATTTGAAGACGGTAGGTCTAAGACATTGGGGGCCGGGATAGCTCAGTCGGTATAGCGACTCGCTACGGGTTGGGCGGTCCGGGGATCGAATCCTGGTGTGGGCGAGATTTTCCGCACCCGCCCAGACCGGCCCTGGGGCCCACTCAGCCACCTATACAAAGGTTACAGGGTCTTTCCCGGGGGTAAAGCGGCCGGGTTGTGGCGTTGACCATCCACCCCATCTACCGCCGAAGTTAAAGAAAGAGTAGAGCTACACCACTACTCAAACTCTGCGCCTCCGTGGCCTGTTACAGGGTGAACTTTACCTTTACATCTCGCACGAATATGAGGTTACTTGATTACAAGAAGACTGCTCGTTTTCTAGTACTTTCAAATTTATCAGCCTCTAATCAACCAGCCATTCAATGTCACACAGTTTGGAACACAAACAGCGTCATTAAATAAAAAATAATAGATCAAGAGCTTTGTTGTCCCTTTTGATAGACTCAGTTGCGTGCGTGGACAAGACCAAGCAGGTCCCCGCAGCATCGAACCGGCAGCAACTTAAGTCGCACGTTAAGTTCCAGTTTCGGCGCCCCCCGTGCTACAACCGGAGCACCTGAGGATGTACACCGAGCACATGCCCTAAGGCCCGTCCCACTTATTAATTACAGCTAATTAACTCCATGGAGCTGAACCCTTCTTAAGACAGTAATATTCCAACGGCTAAACAAAATACTTCATGTCTTCCACGAACAAAATATTTTTTCAGACATATTTTTGTATTTTGATGTTTTGCTGACCGTGCATCTCAGTATAATCTTAGTAATTAACCAACTTAATGCACAAAATCTTGTTTTATAATAAGTTTATTATATGCCTCTAAATGTTTCGACCACTATGTGCTCATCATCAGGAGGTCAAAATTGTATTATACATCATCTCATATCATCACACCTGTAGGTGGCCGTCCGGTGCACAGGTTGAGTGAAGACTTCTCTACGCATGAATATTACAAGGGACGAGATCTGCGGTCTTCTGGGATATTACGCAGCGTATAGTGGCAAATTCTTACCGAAGTTTCGGGACTCAAGAGTCAAGAGTCAAGAATCATTTTCGGTTTTTTGGATTCTTGACCCGTGAAGATGGGACCGATAGGTACGGGATTACACTGCTCGCTGCGTAATAACCCAGAAGAGCGCAGATCTCATCTCCTTCGCAGCGGAAGTCTGAAATCACTTATAGCTTACAAGCGGCCTTTTCCCATCAGGTTTTGTTGAAATTCTTCACGTCTCCAGTGAGTGCTACACATTACGCCCATCGCATTCTCCTTAATGTCATCACCACAAATCATCAAGCTTCTCATTAAGCAATGCTATTCACATCCCCATTGCATAACGAGGAGCTAAATGATTTGTACACCTCACCCAATATTGTGCGGGTGATAAAATCGAGAAGAATGAGATGGGCTGGGCATGTGGCGCGTATGGGTGAGGAGAGGGGGGGTATAGGGTCTTGGTGGGAAAACCGGAGGGAAAGAGACCACTGGGGAGACCTAGGCGTAGAAGGGTGAATAATATTAGGATGGATCTCCAGGAGGTGGGATATGGGTATATGGACTGGATTGGGCTGGCCCAGGATACAGACAGGTGGCGGACGGTTGTGATTGCGGTAATGAACCTGCGGGTTCCGTGAAATGCGGGTAATTTCTTGACTAGCTGCAAACCAGTTAGTTTCTCAAGAAGGACTCTGCACCATGGAGTAATTATGTAAGTAAGTTGGGTATTCACATCCCCATCACTTCACCTCTCTTAAACACAAGTATTGTCCGCAGCAAGGCAATGACCTCGCAAATACCTGCGATTCAGTCAGTACACATGTGAACTGACAGCATTGTATCACCAGCAGCACAGTGTGCAATGCTTATGAAGGACATGCTCCTTTGTAAACAGGACACTCAAACTGTGGAACCAACTGCCTGCAGAGGCACAAGCGACTTTCCTCTGTAAATCACATATTTTTAGAAAGAGGGTTAGGAAAGTATATATTGAGGAGAAGTGGAGGGTTTTTGAAGCGTGGTGACGAAGCGACCAAGAGTGCAGGAAGTGAAAAATGGGGAGTGAAGTGATGATCTTGGGTGAAATGTGTATAATATCATTGATTTACAGTTATGTAGCTGTATGTAAGTTGTGTGCAGTACGTCGTGTCAAATATTTGCTTGTTTTTGTTATTTTCTAATTACGCGACTTGCGTCTTTTAATATTTTTTTTAGGTTTGTTTTCTTGTTTTGTGTGTTTGTTTTCTATTGTATGTGTCCTGTGTTTTTGTATTGTTTCTCCCTTTGTATATAACTGTCTCATTCCTATTTTTGCACAAGTCTACTGACCACTGCCACTGACTGGAAACCCAACTGAAATAAATAAATGTCATATCTGTCAGTGCAGAGCATCATGGAGCTTGTGACTTCTAAAGGGGGTCTTCAGAATCAGGCTGGAAGGGCGCGCACTGATTATGTTGGCGCAATCTTGTAAGCGCGGCTGTAATACCTTCCGGTTCAGGAAAATCACTGGAATTTACTGACTAGTTGAGCAACTGTCAGCTTCTCAAGAAACACTTTATTTCATGGAGGTAGACACTCCTCTTAAAGTATAGTTTCCATCTTTCTTACCCTCCGGTATACAAAGGTTATTGCGTCATCTTCAACTCCCGTTCACTTTTAACGCTAGGGAAAGGGCCACCTGAACCGAAAAGCGGCCTGGACGGGACGGCGAAGAGGCAAGTACCCAACTTCGCCGGGAATGGAATCCTCGGTTATCCAGTCGTCCAGTCATGGCCTGTTATACTGAGTGAGCGATCCAGCACTCGTGCGAAACAGTAACGAATTTCCAAGCTCTATTCCGATTTCCGCCCAAGGAAATGATGGAAATCCTCTCAAACTGTCGGACCATATACAAGTAATCTGTACCCTGGATCCGAACACATTACGTCACGGATACAAATCTGACGTAATACTGCCCTGTTGACGCGCTTGGGGGAAGCAGCGCCCAAAATCTGTTGAAATCGAATTCCAGAAGTGACCTCTTCTGTTTACGTTCCAAGTAAGGCAGCCCATAGATAGCAAGAAGAGGGCGCTGAAGTGACTTTGCTTTGTGCTTTTAAATCTGGACACTGCACGTTGCTATGCGATCCAGAACCGGTCCGGATATCTAGGAAGCAGGTCTACATATTCCGCAAAGTTTATACAGTGTATCGCGTGTCTGCCGCATCTTTTGTGCAGTTCAGTTGTTGGGTAATTTGATCATTTATTGTACCATTCAATTAACTCGGGACTTTTCCGCGCCACTTCTTTTAGTGGTGTCTGATCTGGGGCCCATTTGTGATGAAAGCTTGCAAAATGTGCCTACCAAGTTTCCCATGTCTGTCTGGGTTAGTGTAGCAGCAGCAGCAGCACTGTTCACCTAAAGTCAGGAGACTTCCGGTCCAACCTGAGTCGTGATGTCGTCTAGCCCAGCGGAGGAATTTCGTGGGATACCTCTCTCTTTCCGGATTATGTCAGGATAACAGACGTACAGTACCTGGACGTGTAACAGTACCTACACATTTCTATTTCAGATCCTTACCCAGCTACCGTTAGCCCTAATCTGCCCATATAATTCAATGGTACATGAACTCTTATCTTACGATGTGTGTTTACAATCAATTACCACTGCAACGAGAGTTTTAACGTGGTGTTTTGATTGGGAGGGGCGGGTGCACAAAATCCGGGTCCCAGGTTTCCCGGTTGACAAGCTTTTGTACGGTGGCGGCCAGTATGTGTGGGTCCTGGGTCTGGAACTCGCTGCATGTCACCATTCTGGAGCGTAGAATTTCGAGGCGACTCCAAGATTTTTGAACAACTACTCCATTTTAGGTTATGATGTCGTGTAATCTGGTAGGTGGGTCCTAACCTTTTTGATATACCTCGCTCTCTAGACTAGGAGACACTGCGCCCTGAGTATGTGGGCAGTAAGTTACACGGAAATTTGGTACTGACCTACTAAATACAAGGTCAACGTAGTAGGTGAGGCAAATTTCACCCTCAAACAAGCCCTTAAGGCCTAGATAGGGATTAAAGGTATAACTGTACTCTTTCTTTAAACTTGGCGCTAGATGGGGCGGGTAGTTATCGCCACGATCCGACCGCTTTAGCTCCAGAAATTACCCGGTACCCAATGTATTGGAGGATGTGTGGGCCCTACGGCCGGTCTGGACCGGTGCGGAAAAATCTCGCCCCCCCCCCCCACCGGAATTCTATCCCCGGACCGTTCAGCCCGTAACGAGTCCCTGTACCGACTACCAGACCGCACGGGGTCATAAAAGAAGACCATAATCTCAATCTAAAACCGTATAAAATGCACTAAGATCTTAAGGACCAGTGCCTGAACAAGTTTCCCACAAAAACTGCCCTAGCATTTGGCCAAATTGTACCCTTGGAGGCCAACGACTGGTCATCTAATTAAACGATTTCCAGAACCATAAAACCTGCCGGCTGGAATATTAATCTATAGGGCAACATACTAAATCACAACACCATGACACGGAACTAGTGTAGCGAATGATTAGGGCAGACAAGACACACAGACAGGCTGACGGTGTGATCCCATTCCACAGACACGCACCGTCTTTGTACAAGAGCCTGCTTTATGTAACAATTATACGGCCAGCCTAATCCACGAGAACAGCCAGCTACAATTTGTAAGGAGTCTCATTCCTCTCCGGCTGTCTGCCTCGTCACGATTCGGGTCACCAAATGTGGGTCACTTGGTGGATAACCACAGTACTTGTTACAACAGCTCTGTTAAAGCACCGGTTGCTGTGTTCATACTCAGATTTACACGGCAGTCCTTTGAGACTCAACGTCTATGTGCAAAAGTACGTTTATATCAGAACCTCCTTCATATCCGCGAGGTCATAGATTTATTTGAAGACACGCCTAACTAGGTTTCGTCCGCTCGTCCTGCTTAACGCATTACTATAACGAACAAAAGCAAGAAGCATTGCTGGAATGATACTAAGAGGGGGAAACTGAATTACTATGAGAAAAACCCTTTCTAGTATCACTTTGTCCACCACAAATCGCACTAGTTCCACGGGGGTATATCATGCGCGACAGGCCTAAGGATCGATTCCGCGAATCCACGCAGTTCTGTCGTCCTCCGCGTAATCTGTCCGGGCATTTTTGCTGACAACCGACTGGCAAGCCGACTGATAGGCTACGAGACACCCGAGATTCCACCTCAGGGCTATTTCAGTTCACAGTAACTTTTTGCCTGTGACAGGCAGGATTTTCTTTTGTGTTTACATCTTCTTAGCACAAACAGCCTACACTTTCGTACAACAGACACCACAATTTCCCGTGTTGCACTACATCAAAAGCATATACCCTATATTTACCATTCCCCGCTACTAACCGCCTTAACCAAGACACGTCCTCCTGAAATTCATGTCAAAGAACTCAAAGAACTTTTCTGTTCAGTGCTCCCCATTTCCGAAAGACCGCTGCTTTTTGTAAAGCTCCCAGGCGTATCCCGTTTGTCCTTCAAGTAAGAGCACCATACGGATAAATATGAGTATGGAGCACTGAGGTAATGATATTGACTGACGAAAACCGAAGTACTCAGAGGAAATCCTATCTCAGCGTCTCTCTGTCCACCACAAATCTCACATCAGCTGACCTCGGATCGAAACCGGGACTTCCACTGAGATGCCGGCGACTAACCGCCTAAGCCACGGAACGGCCGTAAAAATACGACGCTAGCGCATTTCAACTAGCCGTCAAGGAGACGAACGCCGCTGTGGTTTAGACCACGCCACTAATGGCTGCTCCGTCACATCTATGTTAACTAAACTACTGCTGAAAAAGGGTCCAGTTTCTACGTCACAGAGAACACAACCCGTCTGCATTACAAAGGCGAGGTCGGTTAATGTTGTTAGGGAAGCAATCACTGTTCATTAACCTTTCAAAGATTAAACGTAAACCGTTCTATATAAGGGACCAGCCCGTACCGCGCTGTAAACACTTCCCACCACGGTTATAAAAATCAATCAGTTAATGCTGTATAAAGCAAAGGTTGCTGTCTGTTCTGAGATCCTTACCAAAACACTCAACGCAAAGCGAGCACCATGTAGCATTTTTTAATGTTAAACCTGGTGGTACGTAAAGACACCGCTAGGCTTTAAAAGGTTAAGAGTGTCATACGGTACACAAATACAAATCATACAACCAGATAAGATCTTCGCTCTTCTAGGATATTACGCAGCGTATATTGGTAGGTAGTTAGCGACGTTTATGTGGCGCGTATGGGTGAGGAGAGGGGGATGTGTAGGGCCTTGGTGGGGAAACCGGAGGGAAAGAGACCACTGGGGAGACCTAGGCGTAGAAGGGTGGATAATATTAGGATGGATCTCCAGGAGGTGGGATGTGGGTATATGGACTGGATTGGGCTGGGCCAGGATAGAGAAAGGTGGAGGACGCTTGTGAGTGAGGTGATGAACCTGCGGGTTCCATGAAATACGGGGAATTTCTTGACTAGCTGCAAACCAGTTAGCTTCTCAAGAAGGACTCTGCACCATGGAGTGAGTGAGTAAGTTAGCGACCTTTAGTTGGACCACCTCCATTGTTCTAGATAAAATTTTAAATGAATACAAACAAGTCAGACACAACTAGAGCACGTATGATTTATTTTTACAAGGTGTAGCTTAAGTGACTACATGTTTCGGCTCTCTTCACTAGGCCATCATCAGGTCGTAAGTCTTTATCAAGGAAACTATTAGTTTCCTATACTCTAGCTGTGTCTGACTTATTTATATGCATTTAAAATAGTTGTGGTTCGGGTAACTCAGTCGGTATAGCGACTGACTACGGGTTGGACGGTCCAGGATCGAATCCCGGTGGAGACGAGATTTTCCCCCCGTCCCGACCGGCCCTGGGGTCCACACAGCCTTCTCTAAAATGGGTACCGGTTCTTTCCTGGGGGTAATGTGCGGCCGGGGCGTGCTGCTGACCACTCACCCCCTTCTAGTGCCGCGGTCATGGAAGAGTAGAGCTATACCTCTACCCACCCTTTGGGCCACACCGGGCCTGTAACGGGAACACTTTACCTTT
>Ga0123354_10014008_pt1 | contig 12473 bp, 7 predicted proteins | sample TergutLab28metaG_2_FD_97872 | JGI IMG/M metagenome (GOLD analysis project Ga0123354, IMG submission 97872) | Labiotermes labralis P4 segment gut microbial communities from Petit-Saut dam, French Guiana - Lab288 P4 | ecosystem: Host-associated > Arthropoda: Insects > Digestive system > Gut ... | reverse complement strand
GGATGTGGGTATATGGACTGGATTGGGCTGGCCCAGGATAGGGACAGGTGGCGGACGGTTGTGAGTGCGGTAATGAACCTTCGGGTTCCGTGAAATGCGGGGAATTTCTTGACTAGCTGCAAAATCCGTTAGCTTCTCAAGAAGGACTCTGCACCATGGAGTATGTAAGTAAGTAAGTTGAACAGTAATTATTCATTTACTCATTTTTCATTTTTCCTGGCTGCCTTTTGTTTCCTACTTCTTAGATCCGTATATTTTCCTTAAACTATATTCCCAAATATCGTCAATCGGTCCTCTTCCCAGTGAAAAAGAGACGTATGTGCACACACAAAAAAATTAAAATACATTGACACTCTCGTGGTTCTCCCATACGTTTATCTTTCTGTGGTAACAAAAGAATAACCAGCATTTCTGAGATCTTTTATGATATCGAGACGAAATACTATAGAATTATAACGTTGCTGAACCTGAATTGGCCGCCTGCAGGTGGTGACAGCTTTGTGTATTGTATTCTGATTAACGCGTTGTCCGTGCTTCTGTGAAGCACACTGGCACGTCTTCAATCACATTACGTCGAACGCTGATGGTTGTTTTACGTACATGTCTGGAACATGACCTGAATACCGTATCAGGTGTGTATAAAGTAAACTGGCTTCTGAAGAAGAAAAAGTTGTCTGGCGTTAATAAGGATTGGTGTACTGCAAATCTTGGTTTAATTGAAGAATTCTTGTAGTAAATTCCTGACCATAAATGAAAATGGTTCTGTTATTTGATACAGGTTTTGTGTACGAGAATCTGCTTTATTGAGAGTGTGGGTCTATGTTTATGCCTACAGATGGTAGCAGTGTAGGAGAATTAATACATTTGACGTGTCTGTATATGTGTGTCTTTTAACCTTTATAGTTAGTTTAAGTTTTCTGAGATGTTAAATTTTTATATTTGATAGATTGGATGGATTTGTTTTAATTAGTAATTTAGTCTGTGTGGAATGGCGAGTGTGACGGATTTGTATAGCAGCTTAGAGGGATAGATGGTTAGAGAGAGTGAGAGGGTGACAGAGATAGATAGAGAGGGAGAGAGAGAGAGAGAGAGATGGAAGACCAGTAAGTCACGGGGAGATTATGCTAGTGCGATACGGGAACAGCGTTACGTAAGTGAGCCAATAGACACAAAGTATTTCAAAATTTTGACTGTTGATTCTATCAGGGAGTGGTGGGATTTAAACAGTTAGCCACTTGGGAAGAGTAAGAATATTTAAAGGGGGATGGATGGATTTGAACTGTGCGAGTTTGAAACCTTAACGAAAGTAAGCAGTCTGTTTCCTACCCAGGAAGCGAGAAGTTGTGTACATGATACCGAGGCTAATAGTGCTTAGATTTTCAACAGCGTCTCCATACACGCAAACATCTGTAAACTTTAATAATCTGGTGAAATAATAGGAAGAATACTTTATGGTTTACAGTTATTTATTCCCGATTTGCTACTTAGAACACTTAGATTTCCTGAGATTAAGAGATGCGAAACGGTTGATGGGTTAGGTTACAGTCTTTACTGTTAATTTCGTTAGTTGAAGATTGAGGTGTTGTGGGTGTTTACGATGAGCAGCAGGGTTATTGTTACCCGACGTTTCGAAGCAACCGGCCGCCTTAATGTTGTGGATAATGGAAACCGTGCACTTCCTGAACCTACAAGGTCAAAGCATTAAGCTGCTGTCTATCGTCAGAGATCAGTAGCTCTGCTACACAATGTAACATCCCAGAGGAGCTAAATCCTACGCATCATCTCTGTGGAATCCTCTGGTTTCGCAGAACGCTTTTGTTCTTGGAACAGTCTGCGATATTTCTGATTTAAACAGAGTGTCCTTCGAAACATCTTCAAAAAGTTTCACTTAATTATATTTTGGCATGTGTTAAGTTAATTTATATCAGAGAAGTCAAAATTTCTTCTATTTATCAGCATGGGTCTAAAAATGTACCGTGTAGACATGGTCAAAATTTCTACTATTTATCAGCAGGGGTCTAAATACGTACCGTGTAAACATGGTCAAAATTTCTACTATTTATCAGCAGGGGTCTAAATACGTACCGTGTAAACATGGTCAAAATTTCTACTATTTATCAGCATGGGTCTAAAAATGTACCGTGTAAACATGGTCAAAATTTCTACTATTTATCAGCATGGGTCTAAAAATGGACCGTGTATACATGGTCAAAATTTGTACCTTATCAATCTGGGCCAGAATCTCAACCGTGTCAACGTAGGTCAAAATCTCTATAGTATCCGCATGAGTCAAAATGCCTACCATATCAACGTGGGGTAAAAATATCTACGTTATCAATATGGGTCAAAATCTCTTTTAACGTATCAATTGGGTCAAATTTTTCCTTTATAAATATGGGTTAAAACCTTTATAATATCAGCATAAGTAAAAATCATTTCATCATTAGCCTGAGTCAAAATTTCTGTATTATCAACATGGGTCGAAATCTCTACCATATCAACATGGACTAGAATCCCCGCCATATCATCAAGGTTAAAAACCTCAGTTAAAATGTGTATAAACAGAACTCGAATACAGATGGGCCGTATGGGTACTAAAGCACGTTAAGAAATACACACAGGTGAGTGGAAGGGTTGACCATACTGAGGAAGAATATTTTCATACTGTTTAACGGTAAATCAGATATCCCACCGTTCGTATCTCTGAGCGTTTTTTTTTTCCCCGAAATGGGTGTCCGCGTGACCACACAGTCTTTACGTTATTTGATATTAATGATGGGAAATGGACTTCTAATTTATTTGTTAGATTGTTTGTTGGTTGGTTTATTTGCGAATAATTGTCTGTCTGTCACACCCAGTTATACCCTGAAGACTGGTACCTAGGGGTTTCTGTGGAATTTTGGAGCTCTACTGGTTGACGCAGACGATCAACCGATATTTGTTTTAGCTTCCTACGTCGCCAAAATTTCAAGTCATTAACCTCGAACTAGATAGCTTTGGATGCATGAGCTTGAACACTTTTGTCATATCCGCGTCCGAGGTGTGTGCATTTGACGGTGACTTTGTCCAAGTCTTCCTCTCGCACTGCGTTTAAACCATCACATTGTCTCCTCTTGATCAGAAACTCGCTGTCTTAACGACACTCTGTCTTCCAGCTCCTGGTGAATATGGTCCTGTGTCTCGCGACCGCTGATGTAAACTGCTAAATACCGCTGTGTTTGGGTGGTAACGGTTAGAAAACCGATGTCTATGCTATTGTGTGCAGGATAGGTTTCTATGCTGCACATGTGCAATTGAGGAATGAGGACCGTCAGAAACAGCTATTTATTGAACAGGCTACTTTCTCGTACGCACTGAAGCTACGTGTTCCGGCTTGATTTTCACTAGGCTGTCATAGGCTGTTATAAGAGCTGTGTAACAAATGAGGTGTCATTTTTACAATTACATCGAAGAACTGCTACGTGCCATTAGAATTCTTATAATAAAACCAACGAGAAGCACTCATTTCTTAAGTTTATTTGTGTAATAGGACTGTACATGTTTCGGACAGCAACTCTGTCCATCATCAGGAGTGTAGCACTGTACACACAGCAACAGGTATAGGTCATACAGGAGCAAGCAGTCAGCATAACCTGTGTGACATATACCTTTTGCTGTGTGTACTCCTTGATGATGGACAGAGATACTGTCCGAAGCATGTAGAGTCCTATTCCAAAAATAAATTTGAGAAATTAGTGCTTCTCGTTGGTTTTATTATAAGAATGTATCACGATGCACGGTCTTCAGATTGTCAAATATGTTATTAGATAGTGAAAGGATTGTTAAAATCACTGATAATTGGAATTACGTAACTTGGAGGTGACGTCATTACTGCTCACGATGGCCTAATTATGAAATTGTTGACATTTTTCGTCTCAGAGAAGTTTCCATCTTTTTTCCGACAATCCAAATTGGATAAGACGGAATATTATGTTTCGTTGTTTCGAATGAGAGGATCAGAATATCGTCTTTCATCCGGAAAAATTCTATAACGTTACACCCTAATATTAAGATTGTTTTTGTGCTGCCGACCCTCAGAAAGGGTGGAAAGTAACCAAATTTACATGTTTTTCAAGCGAAGTGCCAATGCGCTTGTCATTTATTTTCAGCTTTGTATTCGGTGCAGAACCTTTTGTCTTCCAGTTTGCGATCCAAAAATTTAAAGATCGAGATATGTAGAACTATAATTTTGCCGGTTGTTTTGTATGGGAGTGACACTTGGTCGCCGGTGAGTAGGGCTGACAACCTTACCACCTACATGTGCCGATTGTCTTGAAATATGGGAGCCTCAACCTCCTGGAACCCTCAGGGCCTGTCCAGGCCTGTCATTGGATTGCTTCACCTTTACCATTAGCACCAAAGATAGTGTTTGGAGAGACTCTGTGTTTATTTCTGAACTGTGTCACTTTTGTCGCTTATTTGTGAACAGGAAACTTTTCAGCGGTATTCAAGTAGTGCCCATTAGGGTATCCACGTGCTCTTGAGAGTGAATTACATGCATACTTGGTCGGTCAGTCATCAGCCGTCTCTTTTTGTATCCCTGTATGTAAACTCTTTTCATACCTGAGTATCCAATTTTGTCTTTTCGATGTAACACATTAACAAAGTTTTTTTCTTCGTCAAAATCCATTTTTTATTTTATTACACACGCCTATTATTATATATTTTTTCGAATTTCATATTTCATGGTATAAAAAGATGTGGCACGACTCGGCCGCAAACCGGTAACTGATGCAGAGACACACTAATCATAGACACGCAACTGGTAATATTTATAAATACAGTGTATTCTGTAACACTGTAAGTGCAAACACATATCCTCTCTAAGATTGTTCCCTTTTGGGCGCTTTCGCGAAATTGACATAGCTACTGGTAGTTTCGTTCGTACGACCGTGCATCCTTAGTATGAAATAATGTGTGAAACCAACTAGATGCAACAATTATGATTTATTAATAATCCATGAGCTCAACATATTTCGGGCATCATTATGCCCATCTTTAGGAACGCTCAGCCGTATAATGCTGCATATGGTTTTCAGCATTTGATGTGGTGGCTGGTGTCTTGGGGAGACGTGAAGCAGGCCGTGTGCACTGTGCACACAGTGGTACAGATGACGGCACGGATTGTGTACTGTGTCTCAACCAGACCTCTAGATAACTCCACAATATTCCACTTTCTCCTCACTGTCTCTGTAAAATCGCTTCCCCTTCTAATTTGATGGTGTTCCCTTATTGGTTGGGTGTTAAATGCTGAGTTCAACGTTCTCTATAAATGCTAGGAAGAATTGTTTTGGAAATCACTGCTCCCTTCCACAGGGTTCTTGACCTCTTCTAGTGAAAGAGAGACTGAAACCTTCAGCCATCCACATATATTCCCAAAACATTATCCAGGCAAGACTCGAAACAGGTCTTACAATGAATGTCCGGTTACACAGATACGTGGCAGATAGCATGTCAGATGCAATCTACCGCTGGCAGCACACAGCGCGACGTTTCTTCCTTCAGAATAGTCATGAATACGATTGGTTACACGTAGAGTTGTCTCTTAATAGTAATAATAATAATAAATACCACAGATGATGAGATCTCACCATCGTGACATAACAGCATGAATCTTATAAAGCACTAATACTCTTTCGGTGGAAAACCTGATGATGGCCAGAGTAGGTCGAAACACGTAGTTGCTATCATCCTCTAATAAACATCATTAGATAAAATTGTTGTGTTATTGACTAAATACCTGTACCTATTTATTTATACACACAACGGGGATGGCACATTTCAGAATCAGAATTGTGTATTTAAAATAATCGCTGAAGTACCCAAAAATATTCCATTCCACTACAGGTTGACCTTCGAAGTTACAATATGTTTTGAACGAAATAAACGAAAACTGTATATATAGTTGCCGTTTTAAATTGCAACTTCCTATGATAAACACGTGCTGTGCTACAAATCGGAAGGTCGCTGGTTCGATCCCAGCTTGTGTCATTGGAATTTTTCATTGACATAAAATCCTTCCGATCGCACTATGGCCGTGGAGTCGACTCAACCTCTAATAGAAATACCAGGAGCATTTCCTGGGGGTAAAGGCGGCCGGTGCGTAAGGCTGACAACCTTACCACCATCCTGTGCCTTTGTCATGAAATCTGGGAAACTTAACTTCCTGGAACCCTTTGGGCCACTCCAGGCCTATAACGGGACTGCTTTAGGATAAAAACGTAATTTGTCTATAATATTAAGTCAGAAGGTACACGTTAAAGCGGTCTATTTATCATTTCCGTGGCTCATCGTGATAGCATTATAGACGAAGTATAACCCATTTAGGGTCCCTTGAATGACTTCTTCCCGTCGGGTATTTCTTAGTAAGGTGCGAATTATCCGAAAAAACACAACATACAGATCTAGTACCGGGGTGCTGATAAGTCTTTAGCCCGACCAGGAAGGAAACAAGCTCGGAAACATGTCAGGGACGCGCGCGATTTCAACAACATCGGGACGCTAGCTTTCATCAAGCTTTTTTTTTCCTGCAAGGCAAGGCGCTGAAGGAAATTCACGCCATTCTGACAGAAACATTAGCTTTTTTCCCTTCCTGGTCGGGCTAAGGACTTATCAGCACCCCTGTGTATTAGTCCTTTATTATTCACTGCCACATGTTTCGCCTGTGAATATCAGCCATCATCAGGTAGCTGTCGGATAGCCGTCCTAACACGACGTACGTAGCGGCCACCTTGCGCTGTACACTGTCTACTACGTTGTTTATATCCACATAAAAACTGTTCCTCGTCTTGTGTAGACTCCAGCTGAAATGTGATGGCACACGGTGACGCACAGGAGGGAAAATGAAGGGGAAACTGGCGAATGCAGTGGGTAGCCAGTAACCTTCACACTACCTCGGAACATGGTGTATCCAGCATTACTACAGCTGATGCGCACACCTCGGCTGCCAGTAGTCGACTGAACTGACGCCCCCGCCGATTTAAATGGACTCGTCCGTTTCGCCGAAAGAAGAAATCTGGTTCCTGCGCGTGTGCCATCACATTTCAACTGGCCTCTGCGACAGATCTGGACCTCACTGACTGTTGTCCGTACACCAAAACTTGTCCAGCTGACTGCCCTTTACTTGGAAACATGCAGGGTTTAAGACCAAGCAATAAAACTCTATTGTTCCATTTTAAGATTGTTACAAGCCAAGACTCGAGGATTTGCGCCAACAAATGTAATGTGCCAAGCATTGCTCTGGCAAACAGACTGCAAAGGCTTTACAGTTTTGTTCTTTAACCTTCTTTTTTATCCCATTTATTTTACGTTTCAATACAGACTGTACCTAAGGAATTCCGCAACATTGTTATGTATTAGTTACAACCTTATACATAGAGTAAAACCAACTAGATGCACCACTGTATCAAGTTTATTTAATTTTTGAATGACACTCTACATGTTTCGGACGGTCTTTCCTTCCATCATCAGGAGTTCAAGACTGTACATTCAGCTGTCAAACAGATACTGCTGTCTGCAAGCAGACAGCAGTATCTGTTTGACAAATGCCTGTTGCTGTATGTACAGTCTTGAACTCCTGATGATGGACAGAAAGACCGTCCGAAACATGTAGAGTGTCATTCAAAAATAAAATAAACTTGATACATTGGTGAATCTAGTTGGTTTTACCATAGAAATAATATTACGATGCACGGCCCTATGAACGTCAAATTAGTTTTAACTTAACTATTTCCGTTTTGGAATAATATTATTTTATTTCATAGCTCTGTAAAGTGAGGACTCTCTCCCTTTACGTTTATTTTGTGTATCCGACATTATCTGATGATTGCTGATCTGGACAGCCGAAACATGTTACAGAGTGTAATAAAAAAAATATTGTACGAGATAGGTATGTTGTGTTTGGTCGGATAATCGGCATCCCGTTGGGGAACGTTTAGCAGAGTTTCAAAGATACCTGTAGAGATTACTTCAGGAAGTTTATTACGTAGTCCCATATACGTAATTATCCGACACGGAGTAAACTGTACGTCGAAGTTAATTTAAAGGCAATTTAATATATAAGAAACTGAAATATGGAATGACTGTAGTGTAGAGGCAGAATCTATATAGTTAACGAAACTAGCTGTAATAATGTCTTGAAATAGCTTTTGTAACTCAATACAAAGAATAAATGACGGCCTAAAAAACAGGATTGCTTGAGATGTGTCATTTGGATGGGCGCATTCTGAAAGCGTTTGCACATTTCAAACAATTGTGTTTAGCAGCTTGTTTCGGAAAATCACTTTAAAGAATGATACGGCCCATTCTTATTGCGTCTGAAATGTGTATTTATGCAGCCCCCCCCCGGCCCCGGCGCAGAGATTGTTTGCTTATAATTATGGATGATTTATCAAGGCACGAAAGTGAAATCAGATTTTAAAGTTGGAAAGCATACTGGAGATTAAATATTAAATCCTCTTAAATATGGGTGTATTGCTTTTGTTTTTCGCAGGCCGACACTTCATTTTTCACTAGTGATTGTGTATAGTGAACGTTTCTCAGATGAAAAACTTTCTACGTAATGGGAAGGTGAAAATTGAGCACGAAACTACAAATTTCACACTTCGCGTCCTTGCAGGTTATAGAATGTGATGGAGGAACTTTATTAGACTGGAACTGAAGTGATCTAAGGACGGTTAGAGTGTCGAATTTTAACGTTTATGTGCAGTTTGTTAAGCTGGTTCGGTCATATACAAAGAATGTCTGAAGCCAGGGCAGCTAAGAAGATATTTAAATGGAATCCCTTAACCACCAGACCAAGAGAAAGACCCAAATATAGATGGGAAGACAACATCCTACAGGACCTTGGTCAAATGAAGATAACAAATTGGTTAACCTGTGTCCAGGATAGAGCAAAGTGGAAGGATGTCGTTGAGAAGGCCAAAACCTCCAATTTAATGAGGTTCAGCGCCTGAAGAAGAAGATATGCAGTTTGTATACACAAATTATAAGCTGTGACTGTTAATTCTAACACTTTTCATGTGTTAGTATTAGGGTTCTTATAATAAAACAAAGTAGATGCACTAATTTCTCAAATTTATATTTGGAATAAAACTCTACATGTTTCGGACAGTTCCTCTGTCCATCATCAGGAGTTTTGCACTGTACACACAGCAATGGTATATGTCATACAGGTTACAGTTACAGCTTCCGAGCAGGATCAGGGCGGAACCAGTTCCTTCCTCATTCTGCTCGCAAGCTGTCAGCAAAAGCTGTACGACATATGCCATTGTTGAGTTTACAGTGAAAAACTCCTGATGATGGACAGAGGAACTGTCCGAAACATGTAGAGTTTTATTCCAAAAATAAATTTGAGAAATTAGTGAATCTAGTTTGTTTTATTAAAAGAATTTGTCACGTTGCACGGTCACCTGAACGTCAAATTAGTATTAGGGTTGTACATGGTTTAAGACATTAGATTATTTGAATTAGGTTTTCAAGAAAGTCAAAAGTGAATATTAATCTCGTATAGTCATCGTACGCCAGTTTCTGTAAGGCGAAGATCAGACCAAACACAAAATCTGAATTTGTTTGAAGGTTAACGATTTTAACTTACCGGCCAAAATATAAATTCCTAAAATATCAAGGCGAAAAACGATTGCAGGGAATTATGAATGTCCGACACCCTTTGCCATGAGATCAGCAAACCTGTGAATAACTCACGAGCAAATAAAAATAAAAGGGATAAATAATATCCGGAAGGTGAAAGTAAACTGTGAAAAACAAAGTTCGTTCCGTCCGGGTTTATCAGTAAAATAATCGAACGAGCATTAATTTGTAAAATATGCCGTCCAGATTATTCTTACTCTGCAAACAAGGCTGCCTCCTTCAATTAGCGCAATCGTGAGATTTACTTTAGTAAGTTAAAGCAGTCCCATTACAGGCCTAGAGTGGCCCAGAGGGTTCCAGGAATTTAAGGTTCCCAGATTTCGTGACAACGGCACAGGATGGTGGTAAGGTTGTCAGCCTTACGCACCGGCCGACTTTACCCCCAGGAATTACTCCTGGTACTCATTTCTGTTAGAGGCTGAGTCGACACCAGGGCCATAGTGCGATCGGAAGGATTTTATGTCAATGAAAATTCCACTGATACCAGCTGGGATCGAACCAGCGACCTTCCGATTTGTAGCACAGCACCTTAACCACTGTGCTACCGCGGTCCCCCGAGATTTTCTTTAGTACAATAGTATAAACAACCAACTAGTTGCAACAATAACATTTTATTAGTAATTTCAATCAGCTCAACATGATTGAAATTACTAATAAAATGTTATTGTTGCAACTAGTTGGTTGTTCATACTATTGTGTCAGAGATGCACGGTCACACAAACATCAAATTCAAAAGTGAGATTTACTTGTTTGATACATCATGTAATTTCCTGTAGTATAGGCATGTTATCTAGGTACAGAACATTTTTTCCATATTCGCTTATCATAAATACCTTTCCATTCCCCTCACTAAAACTTCTTGCTGTTGATTAGCGTCGTTAAACAATGTAGAAACATGAGAATTGTAATGGCACATTTTAATTGGAGGTTTTTAGGCTCTTGTCTCTGTACCTTGTAGTACAAAGATGGCGAGTATTATATTCGCCTCTTGTGCCTAACTTTGCGTCTGTCTTTTTCTTTGCCCTCAGCAGATCGTCTCTCACCGGACGGACTTGCGAGAAATTTTATGTTGGTAATTGTTATTAAAGTAATTTAATTTCCAGTTTTTAAACTCTGGGGGCGAGGGGGGGGGAGGGGGAACTAACTGGCACATTACGTGAAGATCTAAGTATCTTCGTGTAAATATCTCGTCTTTTACGACGTAAGTACAAGAAATGTGGCAAAAGCTGAAAGATCAAAAGAACAATTAACGATGTAAATAAAATGTGGCGCCCCCAAGAGATTCATGTTTATCGAAACAAAAATCTGAACAAGGTCTCGATGTAGTCATTATTGTGTTCTTCGTTGTGTTTAATGTATGGTTCACATTTGCTGCGATGTTGTTGAAGGTTATATTCCATATCGTTTGACTTCTTATTAGAGAAAATACAGTATTTTATAATTGTAAGAGGAAGACAGTCATTGCCCAGGACATGAAGGAGAGGCAGCCTTACTTGATTTGAAGGAATTACGTCAGATATCTCTCAGATGGAAGTAGAAATCCAACGATAAAAAAATATCCTCAGGAGACTGGCAACATTGGCAACATAAGAAACGGCGTTCCGTTCATGTTACTGCAATAAATTTTCAGAAATTAGGTGTTCAGACGTTTCACTTTAAGTCAATAGGGACAGAAATAAAGCTGGATTCGCAGAATTGAGACAGGGTCAGTGGATTTTGTGGTAGACGGGGAATTTCGAATCAGGAAAATGTTTTCTCATCGCGCTTCAGGATCCGATTCGTCAAAGCAATGCATAAAAGATTAGCTCCTACAAGGATAAGTTGGTGGGACAGCCAGAAGTGACAGGGCATCCGAGGAGAAGAGAAATGAATCCGGTTGTTAGTAATTCCAGTGCATCGGCGAAACCTACACCCTTTAGTGTTCTTCCGTAAATTTTCAGAGAAGGAAATACAACTTAAGAAAGTATTACGTCACAGGCAGTTTATTTTAAACTCGACGTGCATTATTTACTGAAAACAAAAGGGCATAATTGTGCTGGTACATGTACAGACTTGATGCTTATATCTAACAAATAATTCATATCTTGTTCCTGGACTCCTGAAAATGATGTTTAATGGAAACCTGGAGAAAATATATGTGCTGTCTCTGTAGGATATCCGGAACAGGGTTAAATATAGGTGGAGTGTCAGTCTAAAGACTTTCGCAGAGGAGGGAAGGAGGGACTGGCCATCACACCGGGCCTTGGCAACATTTGCAGTAAAAGAAAACAAAATAGTTGCCGGTTTCAATCAAAAACAACAACATATTTTATTTTATCTTGAAGACGTGTTTCGGTCAATTGGCCATCATCAGACCTTCTTTATAAAGCTTGGAAAAAGGATAACATGCAGTGCAAATAACGTTCTTGTAATACGGGATCACATAATATTTAGAAATGTATTCAAATATGTTAAGAATATCATAAAACAAATGGCTATATATGTACATATATTTTAATAACAAAACATTATCCTAATTAAATAGAAAGCTTTTAAATATATATTACAGGGTTATTCAAAATTATTTTCGGGGTTTTAACAACTTGTCATACAAAATACACTTGATATATGAGTATATGTGTTTTTTTATTTAATAGAACAACACTCCAAGTTTATGTTACATTCCTTACAGGTGCTCTATATATGCACCCTTTGTGATTCTACAAACATCAACACGATAATCGAGTTCGTTCCAAACTGTTTGTAGCATGTAACAACCTTCAGTTCCGGGATACTTGCGGGAAGAG
>Ga0123354_10014007_pt1 | contig 12474 bp, 7 predicted proteins | sample TergutLab28metaG_2_FD_97872 | JGI IMG/M metagenome (GOLD analysis project Ga0123354, IMG submission 97872) | Labiotermes labralis P4 segment gut microbial communities from Petit-Saut dam, French Guiana - Lab288 P4 | ecosystem: Host-associated > Arthropoda: Insects > Digestive system > Gut ... | reverse complement strand
CTGGGCCATCATCAGGTTGTATCACGAACCTAGAGTAGGCTATATTACATGCTACTTATTGGTAATGGGTGTTTTGGAGAGCTCTCCCTATTACTGCGTGTTACCATGGTATGTGTATTTTTTTTTAATTTTATATATATTAATACTTCTACAGGGATTAATTGCCCCTGGTGTTTCCTGTAAGTATAACACTTATCATGTGTTACTTAACATATATGTACAATTATTCTATTTGTTAGTATTTTGGTCTGGTTGATTGTAATAATCTCCTATGCACTTTTTCGGTTGTGTATTGTCATTTTTGTATTTGTTGATCGGCTTTTTGTCCTTGGGGTTGGCGTGCTGTATAGTGTGGTCCAGTGGTATTTCTTCGGTGAGTCCTGTTATTGAGCTTTCTTATTTCCTCTTCTACCTGCTTCTTTGTAGGTGTAGGTGTCTATTTTTTCTTATCCCATGGTGCAATGTATGTTCCATATATCCTTGGTATTTCGGTGTATTGGTGTATGTCACTTGTGGTTCACTATATATAATAATTTCCACTGTATTAGAATGTCGATAGTTCACTGCACTTTTTATACTGCACCAGTTGTTGATGGTTCACTGCACTTTTTGGTTCACTGATGGCTGTCTAGTTGTAGCTTAATATTGCGTGGAGGTGTCCTTTGTGGCTTTCGTGTAATTGTTATGCCTTTTTTCTGTGTACAGAACTTTATCTATGTGTGTGTGCCTCCTGTTTTCTTCGTAGTTGAGAACTGGTAATAGGGAGAGCTCTCCAAAACACCCATTACCAATAAGTAGCATGTAATATAGCTTACTTTAGGTTCGTGATGCAACCTGATGATGGCCCAGGAATAGGGCCGAAATATGTAGTTGTAAACCATCCAATAATTAACCGATAAAAATAGTTGTGTTTGACGGTAAGTGCCATGCACATATATTGCCATACTAATTGTATATCACATAATAGGGATGACGCACATAAAGATTATGTCATAGCATTTTAAGGGTTCTGCAATATTCCATGTTCCACTCTGAATTACTATTAACAGGATGTGAAATGTAGGACATCTAAGGAGTTGATATGAATTATTTTCAGATTTTCCTATATTTAATATTACAGTATATTTAATTTTTCTCATTATAACAAGTTTCTTGTTACCAGCCCCATATACAGTTAGTAACTTTACTATTTTACACATCTTCCAAAGTGACATGAGTGCCTTTTTAATTGTACTTTTGTGTTTAAATAACAGGTATTTTTGCTATCATACTTTTTAAGTTGTGGTTAGAAAAAAGGAAGTTTCTAACTCACGATTATTTCAAAGTGACCTAGCATCTCACATAACCTTAGAAAGAAAGCTATTTGTTGAGACCTTTACACTATTACCTTGGTAACAGTTCTACAGTTTACATACAAAACCCAGTTGCACAAACTATGCAAAATATATGCATAGAATTACAGTAATTCTGCCTACTGAGATTTTTTTAACGTGTATATTTGATATGGTGCTTGCCATAGGACATAAACAGAATTCTCTGTATTTTTATGAAAAATGCTTGTGGACTGGATGATGCAGCTTTAACATAACATGACATGAAGTGTGGAGTGTCTGGGACATAATTTATTACCTGGGATTCAAATGTCTTCACAGGCCAGATTAGAGTGTGACAGGCCAGATATGGTCTATGGACCATAGTGTGGACAGCTCTGTTCTATAGTAACCATTCAGATACTTAAAACTTTTATCATCGCAAGAGACCACATACTGGTCTCTAAAATTTACTGGCAAATGACCAAATGTGCCATATGCTGGTCACTGTGTGTTTCCTTGGCAGCAATTTAAATGTCCATGCTAACCCAGAAAAACTCAGGCCCCCAAGAGAAAAAGCTGGTTTCTAAGTCCATCTCCTAAAGGTTAAGTGGAATCTGCTGTCAGCACGTGCATAAGAATCACTAATATTTTAATCTGAAGCATTTAATATGTAGAGAGATATACTTATTCCACACACTTACATTGTCATGAAGCGGAGCACCAGCAAATTGATACTGGCAGCAACAACTGCCAGTCCAAAGAGAATGAACACAAGGCTGAGTGCCACATAGCCTGGCTTTTTTGTTAGTGCCTGATCATTCTGTAATGAGAGATTATTTAAACACTTAACTTCAGATTTAAAATATCCCGTATCATAATGGCAGCCATTTTGAAACCTGTACTGAGTATGACGAACAATATGAAGTTTGAGTACAGTTAAGGGTAACATCCAATGTGGTTGAGTTGTGTGTACTGGAAAGGATTTACATGACTTATGAAGGTTAATGTGACATATTAAAGTTCCAATTTCTTCTGCTTGAGGTTCTGGAATAAATTGTAACCAAACAATATCCACCGAACGAACATGGACACTCACGTTGGATACCACTTACGATACCATTTGCTTAAGACACGACCGCACCCCTGTTTACGAGTGGTAAACCGCACCCTTCAGACGACACTGTAATATGCCCACGACTCAGCATGCTGTATCGTCTAGCGCTGTCACACACATTTTATGACCTATGTCACAGATAGCGGTAGAATCAAGACACTGACAGTGCTGTAATCATGTAAGCATATCGAGGAAGCCTGAAGCTTGTTGACGAACCCTCCATTTTGTGTGCCTGGAAAGATCGTGATTATTGAAGCAAGGACAAAACTGATCTAATGCTGGAAAAATCAGGAAAGGATTAAACGAACCAGGTAAGATAAGTTATTAATAAATATACTGTAATTGACTTAACAACGTAATGTAGGCTGAGTTTCATAGATACTCAAAATATTATGTGTTACAAGTATAGGATGTTTGTACGGATGTAATGCACATCATCTGAGTGGATTGTCTCCAGCTTCCGAGACCCATATTGTGTCGCCTACATCATTTGTAGCCGTACTGAAGTCGCGTGCTGTTTGAGAGCGCCGTAAGTAGTCTCGTATGCAAGGAAGTTGACAATGGCGACTGTCAGTCAAATCGCACACCGCCATTCCCATTGGGTGGGTTTATGTGAATTTTTTTTACTTGTGATTTTACTGCAATTTGTCGACACATTCCGTTTGTGGTTAAAATCTGACAGTAATAACACACATCATGGAAGATCAACGTATATTATGATAACATTTCGCAGTGTGTGGCCTTTATAATTTAGCCAGACTGTTTTCTATGTGGGATTCAAGCTGAGGCGAAAAAAAATTCGCGATACAAACGTAACAGTTGGGCGCTACAGATTGTAAATTTCGATTTTTTTAATGGATTGTGAATCTGTCGCTGAGATACTAGGAAAGCTTATAGGAGTGTTGTATACACTTTGGAAAGGCACGTCTCAAATGTTCGCGTTTTAAGTGATGTTCCTGAAAGTAGTTACGAATTTAAAATCCAGCTACAACATAGCGAGTACGTCATAAGCGTTAAGCTCTGTGGATATTGCCTAGTTTGTTTTAATTTTAAGATGTCTGGGGTTGTATGAACTCAGACCAGCACTGGATTGGACATTGATTTTCTTCAATGTCTGATCAAGTCCAACACAGATTCTTATATGTATGAGGGAGGAACGTAACTTGGGGGTGTCTGAGAACAGGATGTTATGAGGAATATTTGGGTCTAACAGGTAGAAGTAAGAGGAGGCTATAGAAGATTTCATAAAGAGGGGTGTCATACTATTCAGTCGTCACTAAACACTTTTTAAGATTATCAAGTAAGGAAGATAACATAGCTGCTGTGTGGGGCACGCATGAGGAAGCTTACAAATGCATACAAAATACTTGTCAACAAATCTGAAGGAATGAGGCCATTTTGGAGTCGTAGGCATACATTTGAAAATAATAGAATGGATGGTTAAAGAAGGGATTTGAGGGCGTGGATTAGATTTGTCTGGCTCAGATGTGGGATGAGTGAATACAGTAATTAACTTTCAGGTTCCATAAAAGTTTCTGGATTTCGCGAACAGCTGCGCGACTATTGGTTTCTCATTTCTGGTAGATACTGAAAATATTTCATTTGATGCTAGGTTCATAATTCATGAGACCGATCAAAGGAAGAAAAAAGCCCTCTTTTCGAAACGAGCGAACTGCTCTAATATCATTGCCAATAAACTTAAAATTATGATGTAACGTTTTCCTTTAATTTTGTTATCATTTAGAAATTTTAAATTGGAAGTGTTCAGAATCATATCGCACCCCTAGACGAACAGTGTCACAACACAAAATCTGTGATTTTTCAGGAGAAGCTTTTAAGAGTTTTGAAGTGCTATAATTTTCTATGAGTGCAACGACGACACAACTGCTCTCCAGCGGCAAGTTTTTGCAAACTGCGTTTTGACACTCTACCTGTTAAAAGTGCATCTGCAGACTTTTCTTTCTATACCAGTAACTGAAAAATACCAAATTTCGAGTTGTAACAGCATTCTTCTAGGGGTGATATGTAGTATAGTTTAATATACTGTAACTTCAGTGCCTGTAGACCAGCATACCTGCAGGGCCACGTAATCACCGAAACCAATGGTAGTGAGAGTGACAAAACAATAATAGAAACTGTCGAAATAACTCCACCCCTCATATTTGGAGAAGACAGCGGCACCGGTAGTGATGATCGCTGAAGACAGCATCCCTGTCGCCAACATAAGGTTCATTTCGGTAGCTTCTGTGCGTTTACACCGCATGTAGCGTTTTGCGCGGCAGATCAGCACCGATGCGAACTTATTGAGGCGCTCACCAATACTTTGAAACATAACAAGTCCTAGCGGGATGCCGACCATCGCATATGCCATGCAGAAAGCCTTTCCTCCTATTGTTACAGGTGTCGAATGTCCATATCCTGCCAAACAGAGAACATAACCTCACATTTTTTCGCCATTCATGCGGAAATTTGAAGAGAGATCAAATCACTTTACAGCAATCCCTTGCCAGCCGCGAGGAACACGTTCTTTGAAGACACTGAGGTTGGCAAAACGAAGGCCTTATGTTTGGGTTGGGGATCAGAAGTACTACGACTGGGAGACCTAGGCGCAGATGGGGAGGATAGTTTTAAAATAATGTCGTAGAGTTGGTGTGAGAACGTGGATTGGATTCATAAGTCCATTATAGTTTTTTCGTCAATAAATTTGGATCTGTTAGTGTAGAAGCCACCCAGTTATTTCCATGCGCACAGATAACTTAAAGCCAAGTACCGAGGTTGGGGAAGTTGGATAGGTAAAAATGGAAAACTTGCGATTGGCGAAGGATTGCTGTGTCGCGGAGATAGACGAGTTTCTCTCTTATGGGCCCTTATGTGTTGGCAGCTTTAAAGTCTATTTACCTATCATAGCTAGAACCACTGTTGCGAAGTAGAAGGCACCTGCGAACTTCCATTGTGGTCCGGCCTTGTGCGGCTTATTTTCAATTATGACAACCTCAATCATTTTGTAGTCTTCATGAGAGATGTTATACTTCTTGAGCAAATCCTCCTTCATCTCTGGAAATTTAATAAAACCAAATGTATTTTAGGTTGAATTATTGTAAATTTTGGGGCACCGGTGACTGTATAGTTTTTCTGATACTGTAATGTTTATGGCTAATTTTATTGGTTCGGATGTAAGGACGTAATTGAGTTAGATCTTAAAGAAAAGTTTATGAAGAGTTTCAACGTATTTTCCAGTGGTGAGGTTTCATAATTACTTGGCTGAACTTCCTGATATCATAGAAACTAAAAATTGTATTTGCACTGTTCTGATTTCGGGCGGCATTGTTGGTTGAGGCACTGCGTTACAAGCTGAAAGGTCGCGGGTTCGATTCCCCATGGACTCATTGGTGATTTTCAGTAACTTAATCCTTCCGACTGCACCATGGTCCTGGGGTCGACTAATCCTTTGACAGAAATGAGTATCAGGGTTATTTCCTGCGGGTAAAGGCGGTAGGTGCGTGGATCTGACAACCTTGCCAAATTCAGGCTAGAAATTCGGAAGCCTCGACCTCCTGGAACCCTAAGAGCCTGTCCAGGCCTATATACGGTTTGCTTTACCTTACCTTTACTATTCTGATTTCAATATAACTGTGCGTATCAACTGAAAGAAATTATGAAGAATCAGGCAAAGAAAATTTGATAGTGGCTAGTTTAAATTCGACGGAAATACATGAGAATGAATTCCAGAATTTTTCTGTATTTCCATCTAATTTTGTTGCTTTAAAAAGAAAAACAACCTAACGTCTCAGGTCACTATGCTGTTTGGAGGATACATGTCGCTTCACTTCAGGTTGTGAAGTAATTTAATGATTTCCACGAAACTGTCAATATTATGCCGCCGAACGCGAACCGATATACTCTATTTAACTTCCTGCAAACGGTGTTAAAAGAGTGACTTCCGAACTTGTAAGGCGTCATCGACACCATCTCCACTTACTTCAGGGTCAAGATATATTGTATGCTAATTGATCTTGGAACATATGTACTAATATTTTTGTTTAACGGAAGATACATTCCCTCTCGCATTTGTTTTATTGGCGATAGTTGATGAAACGTTGGAGCTAGACATGTAAAATTTGGTGCCAACATAAATCATAATATAATTGCGCAATTTTTGTGTATAGACCTATTGTTTTTAGGTCAATAGTTACGAATTTGGTGAAGATGCAAAACTTTGGTCTTATTTACAACAAATTCATCGCATACAGAATCTGTACTTAAGTAAAAAAGGTCTTCACAAAAATTAAAGGAAACTACAGTACTAATACAAACACGTCTGTGGAACTGAGTGTTTATGCAGTAAGAAGTAGGCTTTGTGAATTTCCCCCAGAAATCCTTTCTTGTCATATGTAAGTTCATTTTAGAAGCGAGAAAATGTGTTTTAAAAAAATTACATAAAATCAACTGTGACTAAAATTAAGAACTCAGACTTTGATTTTGTGTACGTGAAAAGAGGGTACGAATTTGTCTCCTATTCAACTGAACAATTCTTTATCATTGGCATAGGACCAAATGGGGAAGTCGGGATAGCGTAATCGGTATAGCGACTCGCTACGGCCTGGACGGTCCGGGGATCGAATCCCGGTGGGAGCGAGATTTTCCGCACCTGTCCAGACCGGCTCTGAGGCCCACCCAACCTCCTATACAATAGGTTGCGGGGTTTTCCCGGGGGTAAAGCGGCCGGGCCGTGGCGCTGACCACCCACCCCATCTAGCGCCGAGGTTAAAGAAAGAGTAGAGGTACACCTCTACTCCCCTTCTGGGCCTTCGTGGCCTGTTCTAGGGTGAACTTTACCTTTACCTTTATAGGACCAAATGGGAGGGTAAACGTTTGTACTTTTATATTTATTCCAATTCACCTTCGCGGTTGCTCGTGATTTAAAACGAGGAGTTTTCTGGTACAGCTGTTGACCATTCTATCAGGGGTATCGAAGGCTTTGGAGCAGACTTCCGCAGAGAATCACTTTATATTATTTGTAAGGTGCAGAAGCCCCATTAGATTCTATATCCCGACCAAGGCTTGTGGTTGTCTAGTCTGTGTAGGCACTGAAATCTCTAACAAATATGAAAGGGGAGGTAGCATTACAATCCGTACTGAATGGATCGTTCAGTTACTCGCTATGTAACCATTCACTTGTCTGGCCTGTCAGAATATGGATCTAGAAGTACACACAAAGAAACACAATTTGATAATTTTTGCGCCGGGAAAATCATAACATCAGATATTTCTAATGAATCCTTCGAAAATGTGTGAAGAGACTACTAAGTCAAACTTGTATGCACACTGCCCCCCTAAATAAAAACCAGTAAGAAAGCAGTCCGACATAGGAATGCATATTATCATGAAGTTTATTTCTTCCCGTTGTACAATTAAAGCGCAAAGATTAATACAAAACACAAATAATAAGAATTTATTTGCTCCTTTTGCTTGGTACTGCAAACGTTGTCTTGTACATTAAGAAATTAACGTGGACTGTTATGTTTTAGAGTGAGTTGTTGAAAATATGAAAACCAAAGAGGCCGAAGGGAAAATATACATTGTCTAGGTGTTCGTAATTTGTAATCTACTCTGACCTATATTGGGATGATCAAAACAAGGTGTATAAATTGGAAATAGCATGTAGCATGCATGGAGGTATGAGAAATGTACACAAAAGTTTGTCGGAAAAAGTGAAGGTAAGAGAACATTTGGGAGACTTAGACAGAAATGGGAGGATAATGCCAAAGGGCACTTACTTATTGATTGTTGATTCATTGCAATTGGGTTCGAGACCTCACGGTCTCGATGCATCTAGGCCTTAAATAACGGGTCCTTTGTGCCCCATATCAATTTATGGGAGCACTGTTGCTTTACTAAAGTTCTAGATGGCCCCCAGACTTATACTCTTAATGTCCTCTGGCTCCAAGAAGGAGCTCAGATACGAATGTCTAAGTGAAGCCAAAGCTTCACATTCACACAATGTGGGCTGAGGTTTCATCCTCTGCTCCACACCTCCTACACATTGGACTGTCTGACAGCCCCATTAGGTGAAAATGTCTCAGGGTATTATGTCCATTGAGAAGGCCAGTAACAGCCCTGGATTGTGTCCTGTTAAAGGACAGAAGCCTAGCCTTGACACGCGGACAAGGTCCCGAAATTGGTTCTCAAGCCTGACTTTGGGTGTCACCAAGACCTCGCCACCAAAGGGCACTTAAATAAATCGAGTTTTGAAGGCGTTAACTGGCTATATCTGGGGAAAAATAGGCTTCTTGTAAAAACCGCAACGAGCTTCGTTACGTACTGTGTTTTCGGTGTTTGATTTCAGCACCGAAAACACAGAACTCCTGAAGCAAGCTATAAACCAATATCGGCACCGAGGGCGAAGCAGATATAAGCGCTGAAACGCGAATGTGGTACTGAGAGTTACAGAGTGTAAGGCAGTTGGAACTATAATTGTGCCGACCGCAATGAATATTCAGTTTCGAAACCTTATTTTGAAGTTTATGAATTGTCACCTGCTCAACGGAATGATATATGTACCGTATGTGTAGACGTATGGTGTCGTATGCTGATAGTGTGAATGTAAATAACGTGTTGGGAGGCTCACCTGTTAGGAACTCGTTTCGTTTCCTCTCTGTGTCAGACTCTAGAGCATCAAACACCGCTGCTCCAATCAGTAGGTACGTGAAGGTGCAGACCACCAGTGACAGGGTTCTGACGTTCTGGCGCTTCATCTCCTCTTGGGATGAGTTGATTGATCGTTAGACCATATTATAGACGTATAAGCTAACGGTGCGGCGTATTTTAGGAACTCGTTCTCCTGTAAATAATACAGTTACCGAAAATCGCCTTCAAGTTACGCTTCTATTTAAAATTGTAATGCTGTTTTTCAGGAAATTTGTTATAAAATCAGATTGACATACATTAGTGTCAGTTGTAAAATTTTGTTCCCGTTTTGTTTTTAAAATTTATAATTAGAAATGACGGATTTTGAAATTGTAATTTGGGGTGTTGGATGAAACACACTTCACTGTCATATTGTTTCCTTTTAAAGGTTAAGTGTGGTCTGCTAGTCCCAATAAAATTCGGCGTTTAAAGCTTGTTATGCCGTATTTATCTCAGTATCATACAGTGGCCTATCCTAGTGTCTGCGCGGTCTAAGGCGTGGGTCTGCGGCCGCTCACTTGCTGGGATTGCGGGTTCGAATCGCGCCGGCGGCATGGATGTCTGTCTCTTGGGAGTGTTGTGTGGTCAGGTAGAGAGGTCTGTGTAACCGGCGAATCACTCGTCCGGAGGAGTCCAACCGAGTGTGATGTGTCTGAGTGTGATCTCGAAACCTCAACGATAAGGAGGTCTAGGCCTGCTAGGGCTGTCGAGCCATGCAAGGAACGTCATATCGAATGTGGTAGTCTCCTGAGAGTCGTGGGGTTGTTGGTTTTAGGGCGAAGCGCGGAATGATTAACGCTGGACAAAGCCTGTGTAAGTAGTGTGGTTTTTCATTAAACGAATAAAATGCGCAATAACAACATTAGACATAAAGTGTACCAAAGTGCCACAAATATGTGCACAGCTGTGGTATTCTAGAAACTGTAGAACTGGTTTCGGATGACATTATAGCCGTGTTCGCAGTAAATTTGAATTTATTGTCCCAGAAGTCACCCAATCTTTTTCGTGTGTGCATAAAAACAACAGCTACCGAGGGCCAAATATCGTTGTTGGCGTAAGCCATTCAAATAAAAATATGTGGATACTTCAAATACGCGATTGTAGAAACATGTTTTAGTGGAAATGTATCTTTAACCACTCTGCCATGTTCGTTCTCTGTAACACGTCCCACATACCCACAGCTAATAGGAAACTACTGGAAAACGACACACAGTTCATATTTATATATATCATACTTACATAGCATAATCCGTGGTACAAGAACCACTGATTGAGATACACTATCCAGTTAGGCGGCTGTTTGCACAGACGGTGCTTATATGTTAGTAACAGTATTTGGAAAAAGAAGGCAGTGTTCTATCCTGCCATTCTCTCACGTCAGGTGGCCGCTAGGAACGTCAGCAAGTCTTTTGGCCTCTCGTCCACCTCTGTATCTCCCTTCACGTGTATGGGATGGAGGAACCTGCTATCATGCCAGTATTGATTGTTACACGAGTTTGCTGTCGTGGCAGTATAGTGACGCCATCGCGTCGCAATATTGCCAACTTTGTGGATTTAATATTCTACTTTCGTTGCCAGATGACGCCACTTGTTTTAGTCTACTGTTGGTTGAAAGTTACTTCAAATGCGATTAACTGACCGAACAGCGACTGAAGAAGGGGAAGTTGTATTAGTAATAAAGTGCAGCCTGTGGAACGCTCAGGTAGGACAATGGTCTGCTATCACGAATACGAGTCGTTCTCTTTGAGGATTCATCTGAGATGACCGGATTTGCGTATGGTGTGTTTTACGGAATTTGTTCCAGAACATACAGGTGGTGTTAAAATTATTAGTAAGAACGAAGCACTCCGTGTGCGTCGTAGGGCTAATTACGAGGGTAATATTAAACTGGATCTCACGAAGTAGGATATGATGATGTGGACTGGAATTCGGTGGTTGTTTAGGACAGTGCAGACGAAAGTTGGGGGGGGGGGGAAGCTGGTATAAATTACCGGGGCCCAGATTTCGGCTACGTTGCTTATGTTTTTGTCTTTCTCGGTTCTGTCATTGTTTGTTAATTGTACAAATTAACCTTTCAAACCAAACCCAAGTCAGTCTGCAACTGAGAGTCAGGGCAGGTCAAAATTATTTTTTTTTTTGCACACCAATAATCCCGTTTAAAGATTTTTAGCCTGTTTGCCCTTGCTGGGGGTAGGGGGGGGGGGCAAAAAAGTTTTAGGCAACGTTCTTGGCGGCTGTGGCTCAGGATAAGGACTACTGGCGGTCTTATTTAAACACGGTTATAAATCTTCAGCTTCTATTCAACGCGAAGAATTTCGTGGTCAGCTGCATCACTGTTCGCTTCTGACGTATTACTTTGCTCCATAAAATTTTGTTCCTATTGTCTGAGCTGCGACTCAGTGGTGTTCCACACAAGGATTTTTGAACATGAAATACGCGTAAGTACCTCCGTTGCGTGCTCACCGGTTACAATGACTTACAGCTACAGCCACACATTGTTTCAAAGTGTGAATCACACATTCCACAAAATGACACTTTCTAAAGTGCCTCCCATCACTCTGAGGTCAAGTCCCATTTATTTCTTGCAGGGCACGCATTTCTTTTGGTTTGTTCACTAACACACAGGATATTTATGTCTTCTGCGAAACGTTCGGAAGGGACCTGGGCCAAACAATCCTTCTACTGAATTTCTACCGTGTGCACTTTCCCCGGAAAAAAAGCGGCCAGGCCGTGAAGATAAAAACGCTTGCCTCTTCTATTGCTTAGGTTTAGAATAAGTGGAACCATACAGCCACCATACGGTATCCCTTTATTGCATGCACGTTGAAACCTTTACCTTTACTTCGAGCACTGACAGAGCTGACCCGGAACGCAGGAATGTTTGCTGATGCCACTGTGGATCTGATGACTTAGGGCTCATTCACACAGCAGGCCGAGCCGAGCCGAACCGAACCGAACCGATTCGGCTTGGAAAACAAACCTACGTTATGAAATCGAAGCATTCACACTGCACGCCGAACCGAGCCGAACCGAACCGGACCGAGCCTGACCGAGCGTGTTCACTGGCCGATGTTTGTTTTTACTCGCCAGCCGACGACCAATTCTGTTGCGCAGTAGGTCTAACTTCCTGGAGCTGAAGTGCGTGCTTTTTTACAATGAATGCAAATACATTGGATTGCGAAGTTTTAATCAATGCGGTGCATTTAAGACCGGTTTTGTGGGAACAAAGTGACAAATATTATCAAAACAGAGACCTTAAACTGAAACTGTGGGAAGAAGTGGCTGCTGAATGTGACTCTTCTTGTAAGCAAAAATGTTATTATTTGATTTATTGATTGCAATTCAGTCATGTCATGTGGT
>Ga0123354_10014006_pt1 | contig 12475 bp, 6 predicted proteins | sample TergutLab28metaG_2_FD_97872 | JGI IMG/M metagenome (GOLD analysis project Ga0123354, IMG submission 97872) | Labiotermes labralis P4 segment gut microbial communities from Petit-Saut dam, French Guiana - Lab288 P4 | ecosystem: Host-associated > Arthropoda: Insects > Digestive system > Gut ... | reverse complement strand
GGCCGCTATTGGCCGAAATATGTAGTTATTTTTTGCTATTAAATACCATCATAAATCCATACTACCATAGTTGTGGTTTCATGGCTGTTATTGACCTCACTATTAGTTATATTGCGGTGTTATATACAGTACACCTCATGCCCTATGTCAAGCTCGGAATAAACTGAAAATAAGGTGGAATACGAAATTGTATAAGGGAAGATAGTGGATTTGAGTAAATATGGATTGTTTAAAACATTCGCACTAATCGGTCAGAATAAACAGATCTTTGAATGAAATTCGAAAAGTGGGAGCACGTAGGCGAAAGTTTGAAAATGTACAACAAAAATATCCCTTCTTCGTTTTATCTATCCCAAATTCTACATAGGCTACCCTACAGTCGAATCCGAGCTTTATTTAAGATTCACTTGCTTTCTGTCTATGTTCTCCATATTCTTAACTTGCTTTCCTTCTTAAGAAGAAGAAGTAAAAAAGGTAAAAGATAAAGTGATCCCGTTACAGGCCCGGTGTGGCCCAGAGGGTGGGTAGAGGTATAGCTGTACTCTTCCATGACCGCGCCAGTAGAAGGGGGTGAGTGGTCAGCAGCACGCCCCGGCCGCACTTTACCGCCGGGAAAGACCCGGTACCCATTGTACAGGAGGCTGGGTGGGCCACAGGGCCGGTCTGGACGGGCAGAAAAACTCGTCCCCCACCGGAATTCGATCCCGGACCGTCCAGCCCGTAGTCAGTAAAAAGAAGTAGTAGGCCTGTGAAATTACCATGTTGTGTGTGTGTGTGTGTGCCTGCGTGCGTGCGTGCGCGCGCCTGTCATTTAAAACCTTTGAACGAACAGACCAGCTGTACAAAAGGTGGTATAAAAGTTATGACACCGCTAGACGTATCAAAGCTGTGATTTTGAAATTCCGGCAGTCAGCAATAAAAACATGGCCGACTCTCGAATTTAAAAGGTGGGAACGGTACACGAAAAAGCTATTTTAGAACCCTAAAATGCTATGTGGTATGTAATGTGTCTTGGAAAATTGTGCAAATTTTGGGGAGATAGCATTTTTGTGGAATGTAAAATAAAAAGCTGCCGGAAGTTCGAAAATGTACTTTAGTTTGTAGCATTGCAGTTAGGTACGTAATGTTGGGTACGAAAATAGCTCATAATAATTGTACGTATTGCAATTACAAAGAGGGTACAGATGAAAAGCGTTGAGTTTAATCCGAAAATGTCGACGTATAAGGAAACAGTACTTAACAGATAGGCATAACATTTGTACAAACGTTAAATATTATAATAATAATAATAATAATAATAATAATAGTATATACTTTCGATTACCAGTGCACGGATTATCCCTTTGCGGATTATCCGCGCACTATCGTAAGTTGCTAATGCTTAATGACGAAGGTGGGAAATAACGTGATTTAGCGCAGAATGCTCTAGCAATATCCTCTGTACTAACAAAAAATCGCGTACCGTTTAAATAAACATTAAGCGTAGGCTGCTATTATATAATTAATAAATTACAGGTTTTTTTTTTATTCGTGGCTCACTGAAGTATATATTTCGAATTATCCTTGCTTCTCAGTTATACTTGCACCATCTTCCCCAACATTACCCCGGATAATCGAGAGTACACTGTAATAATAATAATAATAATAATACCAGTAATAATGGGGGCGACTGGAACCGTTTCAAAGTCATTTATAAAATACGTGAACAACATACCGGGAAAATATGAAGTCAAGGAACTACAGAAAACAGCCATATTGGGCACTGCACACATACTGCGGAAAGTGCTAATGTAAAAGTACAACAGATTCAACACTGAAACTAACGATATAAGCACCATGAATAGTAACAACAGAACACTGCAACACTGTATTCCCTAGGGACATGGTTTGTCTCAGGATAAAGGAGATGATGATGATGATGATAATAATAATAATAATAATGACGGAAGTAGGACTAGAATTCTTTGCAATACAAAGTCTTTATGGTTTGTGCTCAGAAGTTCCTCCTAGGCTTGTTTTCTTGTCGAATAACTTTTAACTTACAGATTCAAGTCTTCGAGGGTCTTACGTCTTATTGAGTGGTAAAGAGTTACCAGTGTTTCGAGGAGTATTTTGGCTGCCTGTCCTTGGAGAAGAAGAAGACACTATCTTCATTCCGAACATCGTTAAATGTTTATCAGTCGACACGGCGTAACATCACAGAAGACTTGAATCTTTATCGACATTTATGTGAGAACAAAGTATCGCCCATAATTGCAACTTGCTTTTCCGATTGCTAAGTTCTCCTGCACTTCGAGCCTAATGCAGTGCAATGTGTACACATGTTTGTGGGTATAATGGTTCTAAGTGATGTCAGCCAGATAAGTGTGAAGTACCGAGCCCCTGCAGAAGTCCACTTATAAAGGTTGTGGCATATGGCGGGCACTCTATGTTATCGTTGCCTGGATTTCCAGTGTCCGCTATTTGCTATCCACTTGTGATGGCTTTCACTATACAATACGTATTTCATTCTTCGTAATCCTATCCCCGATTTCAGTGAAATTTAGTTCATAGATAAGGCCTTCAAGCACGTATCGTATTTTATGGGTCAGAGAAAGCATGCACATTACCTGCTCGCCAACAGCAGGGCTTACTTTCCTGTGAAGTCCTGCAATTGGCAGAACCGAAAAACTTAAGAGAAAAGGAGGGACGCTGTTATTAATCATCAGATCTTTGTTAAGTTCTTTTGCGTTCCAATATTAAATACGTAGTAAAATGTCTAAGAATTATAATTTCATAAAATATGAAAAATGTAACGTCCAGGGCTTAAGGCAAGTGGATTTCAAATCATTTATATTCCTTCCCCCAAAAATATTAATTTCTGAAGCCAGCGAAATATTTCATCTGAAGATAAAGACGTTTGGTTTGATTTAGAATATCGAGACAAACAATTATGTTATTTAACACGCATATAGGCGTGCTTACAACAGATCACTGGGGTATGATTGTGCTAAGAGCGTAGCGTTTCTTATAAAGGGTTAAAATATGCTAAAATTAGAGAGTTGGTTACTTAATACTTGGGGTACGCGATGGCGTAATTGGTTGAGGCACAGCGCTACAAGCCGGTAGGTCGCCGGCTCGATTCCGCATGGGGTCATTGGGTTGTTCATTGAATTAATCCTTCTGGGAACACTATGGCCCCAGGGTCGACTCAACCCCTAACAGATGTGAGTACCAGGAATATCTCCTGGTGGGTAATGGTGGCCGGTGCGTAGGGCTGAAAACCTTGCCAACTTCATGTGCCGATTTTTTAGAAGTCCTGAGGCCTCAACCTCTTGGAGCCCTAAAAGCCTGTCCAGGCCTGTAAAGGGATAGATTTACCTCATTTATTTATGAAATTACAAATAGAATTGTTACTAGAATGTCACGTGGAAATTATGTTGGTCATTTCGTAGTTTTATTTTCTCTTCTTCCCCAGTTCTAACTTAGTTGGGTGTAGAAGTAAGGACAGCAGCCGTCAGTCACAATTCCTGTGTTGTAAAGTTGTACTTCTACATGTTTCGGTTCAATTATAAAAAACCATCATCAAGCTGACAGCTTATCAAAGAAAGTTTGTTATATACATCATATTCTTCTTTACATTGCCCTGATGAACCTCAATTATATGCCGTTGAGATCTCAAACTATATAAGGACAATGTACAACAATTAAAGTGATGTACGTAATTTTCTTCGGTACGTTGTCAGATTGATGATGGCTCTTTATATATATTGAGCCGAAACATGTTGCACTAAAACTTCACAGCACATATGATTTGTTGTGACGGACGGCTGCTGTCCTTACTTCTACGTGTGATCATCACAATGGAATATCGCACTTACATATTCTAGTTGAGCGTGCTCGCGTCCATCTGGGAACATGACCAATATTGAATGTTTTGGAAACAGTATTAAAAATCTTATTTATTGAAAGATGGAATAACTGGGCTAAGATGAAGCAAAGTACATTCTGAGTCACTTCAATCCGGATCAAATGGACAAGTATTGCTGCAAGTTTGTCTCTCCTATTCTTCCGCCGACGAGTTAATCTGGCAGCCGACCTCTTCGCATGAGATTTATACAAAACTGTTGTGTAACTCTTTTTCATTTTCCGAGATGATACATGACCCATTTGTCATATTAGGCGAATTGTACACATCATAATGGTCCTCATTAAGTACATCCTCCCCGAGCAAACATTACTTAGTTGTTTGCAGTGGTGTGAATGAGTGAGAAAATATGTTAAGACTTCCAGCTAGAGAAGGTAGCCGATGGACAGAACACAGAATATGTGTCAAGTGCAGAAGTGTGTTCTGTTGCAGAAGGATGCTTTTGCTTGTTTTGGTGCTGGTGGCGCCACTGACTGCCGCCAACTCAATTAACCCTCCGCTCATTATGAAGCATCGGGTTTGCTCCGACCTGTGCACTTCGGGGCTGGGTGGCGCCGCCTGTGGGCAGCTGTGCAATGATGACTTGGTGTTAGAATTGCAGTCCCTCCTGAAGAAGCAAACTGTCGCACTTCCCCAACAGCATCATGTCTATGGGCCTCGCCGCGCCGTTTGTCCACTACTGTGCCGTAACCACCTCGGCGACCCTCTCTGCAGTTGTCACGTCAGCAGGTGAGAAGCGCTGGCAGCTGTACGTAGTCAGTGCAGTGATTGACTGTGTGCCGCTTTTCTAGTACGGACAGGGATTTCTTCTTCTCCACGGAACCCAGACGTGTTCGGAGACACACCCTCCCCCACCCTCCTGCTTCCAAACGCAAGGCTACCATCTAATTTATCCCCAGAGATGTATTCCGCGAAATGCAAGTGACCTGTGCCTGTACCGAAAGCTGAAGTTGGGGAAGCGTGGCACTGTAGCTGCCATGCTTCAGATGTTTTCGTGATCTTATGCTTAAGCACAGGCCTTGCATCCTGATCTTCGCTGTAAAATTTTTTTTTTTCCTCGTGTGGTTATTTCCATATCACTCGTGCATATTTTTTTTTTGGTCAGACGAGCCTGTAACTAAATCACCCGTTTTATTTTACTAAGCCAGGACACCCTGTAGTGTTAGACAACACTGCCTCACTTCTTTCGAAGATGTGTTGCTAAATTTCGCCAATGCGTTGTTCACATTGCTGATGGGTATTTCTTGCAGTTTACAAATTCCGTGTCACCCTGCCCCTAACTTCATGCACCAGTACTGCAACATACCTGTGTCGTTCTCCTTAAAGGTAAAGACAAAGTTCGCCCTGTAACATGCTTTGAAGGTCGAGATGGGGGAGTAGAGGCATAGCTAGATGGGGGTAAGTGGTTAACACCGTTTCACCCTCGGTACTACAGGGGGATGGGTTGGCTCCATGGTCGGTCTGGCTTCACTGCACATAGGGTATCATATTTTGTATTTCATAAACATTTCAAAGTTCCCTTCAGACTATACTGGCTTCGGCATTTGGGACTTGGTTCTTTCAGACATCTTGTTTGTCGCGTTCTACTTAGGAGAAATTTTTAAAGGAATTTTGCACACTATAGGCCTCTATTACTGTGGCTCTGGTGTCGACTCAGTCTCTAACGTAAATGAGTACCAGGAATATTTCCTGATGCGTAAAGGCGGCCCGTGCGTAAGGCTGACAACCTTGCCACCCGTATGTGTCCTTTGCCTGTGAATGTGGGGACCTCAGCCCCCTGAAACCCTCAGTGCCTGTCCAGGGATTGCTCTACCCTATAGACCTATATTACTTTACGTGCCTGCGGATAACACCTGCACCGCCATCAGCAGCACGACCACTGTTACTTTCTGCGTATCGTCTTTACGAGCACCAATCCGGATGAACTGGCACAGTGTATAGTTTAAAGAAAAAATCACGATTCACGTTAGGAACTATTGTTTTACAGCAAAAATGTTTCTGAACAGCTTATTCACGTCACAAAATTTTGTAATTTTTAGACCTTTACCAAACGTCCGGCGCTGGAGTGAAAAGTAGTTTTGTGATGTGTTTTGCTGGCAATGACTATGCTGCTTTATTGCTATAACAGAACTTTTTTCTGGAGAGCGTGCAGTTTGGTTCAAAGTATCGCAATTTAGTTACTTTATTTACCATTTGTATGTTTATTTTAATCCGTAAGAGAATGTAAATTTACCCTACGCCCGCTATTAAGTGGTAATGGCGGTATATTACTGCTCTTTCCTAATCTCAGCACCATAGTGAGGTAGTTATCAGGTCCCGGCCCAGCCGCTGTATCTCCGGGGATAGCGTCCCCGGTACCCTTTTTATAGGAGGCTGGGTGGGCCCTAGAGCGGGTCTGGACTTTTGGAGAAAAATATTTTGCCCCTACTGGGGTTTGAACCCCGGATCTTCCCGTCCTTGGTCTCATCGCTATACCCTCCTAAAATTCTAACTAATTTGTATAAACTTGGGTCTGTAACCGCTCTATACAGTACCTGAGGGCAATGTGTGACTGCGACTTGTTCTTAGCTAGTATGACGGACCTGTTAAGAGAATGAACGTCAGTGCCTTGGTGAAGATTGGGCCTCTGCCTTAAAGCTTATCAGAACTCAATGTCAGCGTGCATAACTACATTGCATGTTTGAATTCAGAGTCGGTGTAGTGAGTTGCCTACGGATTGGAAAATCCGAGATTCGAATTCCGCTGGAGGCCAATTATTTTCCCCTTCTCTGAAACCTCCAGACCGGCTCTGTGGTCTACAGAGTTTCCTGTTCAGTGGACATCGGGGGGCTCCTTCTCCGGTAGACAAGGGGCCGGGCCATGCCGATTATCATTCACTCCATCTAGCGCTGATATTCAGAATGAGTGGAACTATATCTCCAATTCCCTTGTGTGCCTACATGGCGTGTGTAGGGGAAAATCACATTCTTACCTATAATTTGAGTGAGTCAAGTGACCGTTGATCCGTCCCCTGCCTGGATAACACAGCATGGATCTGATGGCTATTTTGCCACCAGCAAGCACGCCTCACATATTGTTGTGTTGTTCTATGTATTGTGTGTTTTGCGTCGTTCTGTGTATTGTTTGTGTGTAAATGTGCACTGTACTACTGCCACTGGCTGGCTACCCAACTGCAGTTAACAGATATATCATTATCATCATCACCGTCATAATCATTGTCAGATACAGTAATTCACTGCGGCCTCGTTCTGTTAAGATGGCGCCTTGCTGCTTCCTCCTGTGCTACGGTTTGGGCCTGTCAGCCCCATCCGAGTCTACCCAAAACCTACCTCCATCTGTTCCTAGGTGTTCCCAACAGACGAAGGACGGTAGGTCTTCGGCAGCCTGTCGTTCTCCATTCTGTCCACCTGCGCTGTCCACTGAATCTGGTTCTTTTGTCTTTATTCCACCGTACTTGCTGCCACTAGCTCAGATCTCATGTGGTCCCTTCCGAAGACGCCTTCTCATTTTCTGAGAAAGCCTATTGGCAATTATTCTGTCGTTTTAAAATCTCATATTACAAAGCAGAGCAGCTTATACTATTTTGTTTTACCCTTTAAGGAAGAAACTGTAGCTCTCTGATTTAAAGACCCTGTTCGTACCGCGCAGTAAACGCACTTTGCCTCGGTTATTAAAACCAATAAGCTAATGCGATATAGAGAAATAAACACTGTTTATTCTGAGATCCACGCAAGACACATAAGTGGATTTTGGGCAGAACACAGAATTTCTGCGTGTTAAAGCTTATGATGATACGTAAAGTATGTCTTTGGCTCTAAAAGTTTAGTGTAAGTCGAATTTCACAGCTTGTGTGTTTAACAAAATGTCTTCTTATTACGTCGCTCATATTGTTGCATTATAACAATATTCACAGTATTCAGTCGAACATAACAGTTCATTACATTCTTGCCAACCTGATGATGGTCTGTTAGGCCGAAACATGCTGTTCCTCTGATACTAAATAAATGAACTGAATCGAGGCCTCTGTGACTCTTGTTATCTAAAACACAGCTGGGATGAATCTCTTAAAATTGTTCCGTTTTGCTTAGCTACCTTCCAAACATTTCCTGGGGGTAAAAGCGGCCGGTGCGTAAGGCTGACAACCTACCACCATCCTGGGTCGTTGTCATGAAATCTGGGAATCTAAACTTCCTGGAACCCTCCGGGCCACTCCAGGCCTGGAACGGGACAGCTTTACCTTTACCTTTACCTTCCAAACCCTTAGTCCTCTCCATTATAGATATCCCTTATCCCGTACACATGAAGCCTTTGACTTGTTGTAATGTTTTCCCATTTATCACTCTTCCTCCCATATCATAGCCAGTGCTTTAATTTTTCTACAGAAATCTTATTTATTTTTGATTAGTTAAGCCACTAGGTTTAGACGGTTACTATTACCCCTGTTCACGCTCAATGACATACACATTCGGTAGGACTTCCCTGGACGAGGGATCGGCCCCTCGCAGAGGTCTCTACATTTTAATTTTTGATATATTAAAATATCATTAAAATCCTTGACTATTACACATCTTTTTTTTTTCCTCCGAAATCACTTGGTCATCCACAAATACTGTTACGTACTTTTTAAATTTTCCCTTCAACCTTATTGCTTTTGGGTTAGTTTTCTTCCACGTTTTCAGAATTTTATCCAAATAAATTTATAAGAAGGTGGGGAGATAAGCCACATAAATTTTACATTCATTGTTCCGTGCATCATTGTAATTGTTTAAAAAAAATAACCAACACGATGTCACTTGTGGACTATCCTTTATTTTCATGGGTAGTCGTCATTCATTCTCTACATGTTTCGAGCTTTCGGTAACCCTCCCGTTCTCCTAGGAGAACGGGAGGGTTACAGCAAAGATTACACACTATACCAGAGGCTGACTGTACAGGAAAATGAACTCCTGATGATGAGCTTACCGAAAGCTCGAAACATGTAGAGAATGAATGACGACTACCCATGAAAATAAAGGATAGTCCACAAGTGACATCGTGTTGGTTATTTTTTTTAAACAATTTAAATAAGCCACATACTTGACGCGGCGCTGTATGTATTTTAATTTCTTCGGATCATTTTATATTTTAGTGGTTTCATTGTAATGTTTTTTGTATTGGACTGACTTTTGTTAGTGTTTTTCAAATTGAGCGGTACGGCATGCGGTTGATTACTGAGTTTACCGTTATGCTTGTCTGCTAGCCTTATCTTAAACCCTCTTAAAAGCTAAGAGTAGCCGTCTAACAGTAAATTCTATTCTTCTCTCCATCAGCTGTATCCAAATATGTACTGCGCCAATAGTAGACCTCCCTTTTCTAAATTTGCACGCGTCTTCCCGTCTTTCAGTATTCCATTAATTTCCCTAATTTCTTCGCTCATATTGTTGCATGCTTTTTGAAGCTGTAACCAGAGGTGAAATTCCACTGTAGTCTTAACATAATTACTTTGCTCCTTTTTTTACAAATAGTACTTTTACAGCTGTCTGCCAATTTGTTACCATTTCTTATTCGAAAATATTTACCTCATCTCAGCTGTTTGACGTAGTGTTGGTAGACTGCGTTTGAAATGTGATGGCACACGCGCAGAAACAAGATTTAGTCTTTTGGCGAAACGGACGAGTCCATTTAAATCGGCGGGGGCGTCAGTTCAGTCGACTACTGGCAGCCGAGGTGTGCGCATCGGCGGTAGTAATGGTAGTAATGTTGGATACACCGTTTTCCAGAAGTGTTAGGAAGGGTACTGGCTACCCACTCCATTCGGCTGTTTCCTCTTAACTTCCCCTCCCATGCGTCACCGTGTGCAATCACGTTTCAACTGGACTCTACCTAAGCGAAACAAACCAACTGCCTCCAGTCTGTAAAGTCTTGCGTGCTGAGAAACAGTTGAGTATTTTCACAAACCGCATCTGTACAGCGCCGAGGTAACGAAGCCTGTGAACTGGACCGCCATCTGTGACTCGTTCTGCCACGAAGAAGGATACACCCTGTACGGTTGTTCGCTCTGCCGCGTGAAGCCGTCTGGTTATGAGGGCTGGCTGTCCGCGGCTAGATACAGCACCGCGGAAGAATCACCGAGCCTGCAATGGGATCAGCTGTGCGCCTACCTCTGCAGCATCGGCGAAGGCGGTGCCGCCTGCAACTGTGACGCGGTGCCATAGTTGTGTCGCCGTACATCAGCTTCCATGACAACGTGTATGCTGTGAGAAAGGTTAATGTATAGTATATAATATAGGGGGCTTGGAAGTGAAGGTAAATTCATTTGTAACTTCACCTGTAGCCTTGGTGAATACTTAGCCATCCACTATCGGTGGGAGCCCCAGAATCCATTTCAGTACAGTGGAAATTTACCATAAATGTAGTAATTCTTCTTATTCTTGCGTGGCCTTCCTGTCCTTACTGGACCTTCGCCCCCTCAATGGCATTCTTCCATCAATTCCAATTCCTAGATATTTCCTTCCAGTTCGTAATTCTTGACTTCTTAATCTGTCCAGAAACGTTCCTCCCATCCATATCAGTGGTTCTTAACCTGGGGTGCGAGGCGTTGCTCTAAAGATCTTCAAAAACATTTTATTAGACACGTAGAATTAAAGTGTATACCGAAACACTGTCAGTTACCTTACTGCAGCCTTACAATGCACTGTTAGTTTTATATCTACTTATGTTTCACTCCAGGACAATTTTGGAAGTGTTTTTTTTTATCAGATTTAGATTTGTTGAAGAGGCTTACAGGGGAATTCGTTGTTACGACATTGGCATATTTATACTGATGGAAGTTCTTGTTAATCGCTCTGGTATGCCTAAGTTAGGTCAAAGTACACATTTAAATAAAAATAGGACGATTTTTTCAGGGGGTGCAAGAGCACAATTTGAAAGGTCGAAGATTGCGGGCAGCGGAAAATGTTAAGAATCACTGATCTGTATCTTGGTCTTCCTTTTGTCATTACACCGTCAGAATGACTGTGGAAAATTTGCTTGACTTTCCTATTATATTTGTAATAATAATCTTGAATAAAGGAATAATTAATTCAAATCCATCTGATGGTCAAATTATGTGTGTGGGATTTTCTGGAACCTAACTGGATTCAGTTCTGTGATAGGAATCCATACTCCCGAAAATCTGGCTTTTGGGAAGGCAGATGTGGCCGGCTGATATAAATCCTTCCGTTGTAAAATATTCAGCGCGAATCGTCGTGTTACGCTGTGTTAAGTCATGCCTGCAGCATTTACCGGTGTATATAAATTGTCTGCTTGTTTCAGATGATTGGTGGTCCGTAGAAAGAAATCGCTGGTCCGTTACTTTTGAAATCTCTCTCGATTCGTTCATACAAAAGTGTTAAATTGGGAAACTGTATTGATGCGAAGCGTGGCTGTGCAAACACCACGAATCACGCTGGTGCATAAACTGTCGTTCAGATCTGCTTCAGGTGAACCTGTTGACCCCGAACAGTTCAGTCAGTAGATGAACAGGCTTCGATTTGAAGAGCTGGCTTCGATTCTGGCAGACGCACCAACACCGCGACCAGGCCTGCTCTAACAACTATAGCCTTTCACCCTCTGAACGAGCATTAAGATGGTCACTCAACAGGTTTCTGGTGAAGACATACACAACATCCGTGGAACAATGCCATGTCCAGTGCGTAGGAAACTGGCCACCTTGATCTCATGTTTCAAAAAAAAGAAATAGTAAATGATTTTTTTTCTGAAGTTTTCCATCCCGAAGTGTTATAACATGCAAATAAGTACTGTACGTCAGTCAATAATGTTTATTTTGTATACAGCGGTATATATGTCAGGGCTGACATATATACCGCTGTATATAGAATAAATGTTGTGTTATTGACTGACGTACAGTACTTATTTGCATAAATAGTAAATGAGGCAGCTTATGTCAGTTGGTGACCACGGACTTATTTGGCCTTGCAGCCCAGACGCATTCTAATATGACCACAAACTTGCTGACATATGTACTCGTGAATTTTATGTTCCTTTTCTTATATTCAGTACATTAACCAACAAAATTGAAGTGTGATTTATGAATTGTGTTTTGTTGTGTTTCACTTAGTGTATTTTGTTGGTTAATGTATTGACTATGTACTCGTATTTACAACAGTGAATATTGCAATTGGAGCCAGTAGTCTTGCTGACAGGGTGACATGTGTGAGTGGCTGGAAACAGAACAGTTGCAGTAATACAATTAAGAATACGTAATGTTAATAGTTCTACAGAACATAATATGGTAACTTTATTAGCACACAACACGTATGTGTGCAAACTGTAACCGATCACCTCCAATACAGCACACAGTAAACTTATCATTCTCTGGGTTTTGCCGAGTTTAGTAAGGCCTACTGCCTTGTCATTCAACGACGCTTTTAGTATAACTGATTGTTTGTAAATGACGGCCTTCTAATTCATTATACCCCCCCCCCCCCTTTGTGTTTTTACCACAATTGGGCCCAAAAATAACCCCTTAAAAAATTCTTTAACCTTTCTCTGGGTCAGAGCTTGCCACCCCCGCTCTTTAGCCATACT
>Ga0123354_10014004_pt1 | contig 12476 bp, 6 predicted proteins | sample TergutLab28metaG_2_FD_97872 | JGI IMG/M metagenome (GOLD analysis project Ga0123354, IMG submission 97872) | Labiotermes labralis P4 segment gut microbial communities from Petit-Saut dam, French Guiana - Lab288 P4 | ecosystem: Host-associated > Arthropoda: Insects > Digestive system > Gut ... | reverse complement strand
AAGGGGGACACGAACCGGGGGGCAGAAAAAAAAATTAATGTTCTCCTTTGCGCTAATTTTAGCTTCTTTATTTCTGTTTCCCCAAAAGAAGCAAAGGCCCCCCCCCCCCCCCCACCCTCCAACATATAAGCTGTGGACAGCACCACGACACATACGAGTACGTGCCTGGAATTCGTAACAACTTCCGTCTACTTCAATCTGATTGGCTCAATGAAAGTGAGTGCAAAGCCGATAACATCTAGTGCCCACCGAGAAGAAAGCCTTGGCAGAGCGCATCAATGCCATTCTTTGTATATATGCCTGCCCTCTTAGCCGTCCCATCGCCTGTTCTGTGCATGAGCTGTATATGGTTCATGACCTTAGTTTCGTGTCGCCTTTCGACACTTTTCACTCCGAGTGTAACAGACCTTGCTCTGGAGCTGGCTGGCGTCTCTATCATCCCTTGCCTAAGACTACCAACTGTGTAAGGGAGAACATTGTTGGAATCTGATGGTCGATCGGTTAGTCAGGAATTCACTGATATTATTGAACTTTATTACCATTTCATGAAAGCTGTCAACGATCCTCTAAAGTTCGTGACTGCGGTTGATTCCATATACAAATGCTGTGTTGGACTTAGACTGTGATCTAGAGCAGGTCTGTATCTGGGTACGGTGTTTCGGGAGTTATATCTGCTGTCGTCTTCAGGTGATTGATCGCCAGTGTTCTGACATTTTTGTTAGTTCTAATGCAAGCGACGACGGTTTGGTTTGAACCTTCCCTGATCTTGTATTTTTAATAGCTTCGTAAGATATTATTACGTAATTATTATTGATATGCAGTAGATTGCGCTCCAAGTAGTTAAATTCTATTATTCGTCCAGTTACTCTGTTGTCAATAATTATCTTTGCGTTGAACATTCTCCTCCTTTAAGTGCCATGACTGTTGTCTGAGCAGTTGCAATATTAAAGTAATCCTAATTGCTAATAATATTTCATACGTGTAATGCCCACAGGTCGTCTTCTGTACACATTTTTCATCTCTCCCATACGTGCAGAACTACCTTTCCATTTGAAAAATCCTTGATTTGATCATCCCAATAACTTTTAGTGATGAGCATAAATCATGAAGCTCCTTCTTATTTATTCCCTCCCCTATTTGCTCCTCACCCAGACAGTAAATATACCACAAATGATGTGAGGGATATTTTGGGACTCAGCTGCGAGGCTCATTGCTTCCTAATGTGGGATGGTACTGGCGACCGTATATCAAATAGCGTCTCTTGTGTATTGGTTATCAGATCGCAGTAACAGAAATTCAAATGATATCGTACAAGCAGGCAAGTGCTTAGAAAATGTACACAAGTTTCGTGCCTGGGTACATGAACTGCAGCACTCATTTACTGGTGGAGACATCCCCCCCCCCCCTTTAACTTCAGATGCAGACGTGCGTGAAAACATAGCAGCGTGTAAAGTAAGGGTGGGTCGTCGACGTCACGCCCCGTCCGCTTTATGCCCTGAAACGATATACAGTATCCATTGTGCAGGAGGCGGGAGGGCCTTGGACCCTGTCTGTATGAGTCCGGAAATTCTCCCCGCCGGGGTTCGATCCCCGGACCGTCCAGCCCGTAACACGCTATCCCGGCCACGGGCCTCACGTAATAGTGGCTTTTAATGAGTCACGCTGTTCCGATCTGTTTTAAGGCACTATCCGGGCATTTTCCTGTAGACCATGCACCTTCGCAGTAAGAAGATGTGTGATAGTTACTCTGCGGCGCCGTTCGTTGACACACACTGCTGTGTTGTCGCATTGTCCACTCTACCCGTTCTAGCGTCCATTGATATCTTAACAGACCCTCAGGAGAGGAACATCAAAGGCGCGACGTGTTTCGGCAAGTATGATTCATAGCAAGAAACATTTATTTGTATTTATTCGTTTGATCACAAATTTTAATCCGTTGATAATTTGCCGTGTGCCAGATAATTTAAAGTATTCAAAACAAATTCCTTTTTTTTTGTGTGTGTGTGTGTTTGTATACTTGGTATTTTTGTTGTACGATACTGTTGCTAATTTTAATAATGATTTTTATTTCTGTTTGTCTGTCTCGATTCATCTAAGCTCGCAAACTATATGATTAGCCATTAATAATGTTTTATGTTACATTGACTTTTCCCTGAGAATGATCGAAGACGGCTGGAACTTGTTAGAGAAGTGTTATATACATAAATACACTTTTCTTAATGTTCCTATGTGCACAATTGAACCCCGCTTTTAATATCCTCTTATGGCAGGTTTCTTCCATAGTCATATCATTACCATTTTCAGCTTAGTAAAAACTTACAATTATGCAAAGTATTGTGGCCCATTAACTTGCGAAATACGAAAATCGTGATGCATGTTTCAGCGTATCGTTCAGCTCATCCAGCTGAGCTCTTGAACTGCCACTGTCTTCAAAAGAACCGTACAGTCATACTGTTGCATAGTTAGGCCTATACATCGCACACACTTTCAAACAGTGGGCTGTATACAAAGCCGAATGTAATAACAGGTTGTGTTTTGAGTATGTCTGCATGCCATAGCAGTGCCTTTGTGTGTATATCCGTAACTTGTGGCCAACAGAATGATTGTGTTATCTGTGTTAAGATCAATTCAGAAAAATTTCCATGGCGCAGATTCTTTGTAGCTATGAGGTGGTGGAATCGCTTCATCGGTACAGTAAATACAGCACGAGATGGACGCCCGAGAAATCGTGGTTCGATTCCCTGCGGGGGCAAGAAATTTCACTTTTCTCCAAAACGTCCAGACAGATTTTGGACCACATTCAGCATCCTATTTATTGGGTTCCTGGGGCTTCTCTCCGGGGTAAAAGGGTCGCAGCGTGAAGCTGACCACCTACCTTATATACCTTGAGTACTGAGATTAAAACCTTAACGTACGTCTGGCAGTTTCCATATGCCTTACGACGTGCACGAGGCAAGTTTGACGTCACGATTACAATGTGATTACGGAATTTAAATTGGCGGAGAACATCGAACATGCTGCCTAAAGTTGTTTTATGGTAATGTTTCATGTGCAGATTAACCAGTGCGTCATACAAGTGTGAGAACTGTGGTTTGTTTATCAGTAGCGATGTGTTTTGTGGAAATTAGCGGCAGAGAATTTTGGAGAAAATTACATAGTGAAAAGCTTCATTGTATGCAGTTTGCTACATTATTGGTTATAATCAAGGACAATAAAGATTGGCGTGACATGTAGTATGGATGGCAAATGAGAAGTGCGTATAAAACGGTGGTTGTTCAACCCAAAGATTCTGCTGCAGACACCAATACACCAATAGTATTGAAATGAAGTAAACACGCTGTGGGCATGTCACATTAATTGATCTTGTAGTCGAAATGAAATTCATATATATATATATATATACATGCATTATTCTGCATCTCATGTTTTCATATGAAAATGTTTTTTATATAATTACATTTTAAATATAAAAATTATTTTAATGTATTTTTCCTGTTGACTGTTGCTCATATGTATTTCAATTGTTGTATTCTACTCGACATACAAAACTTCTGTATATTCCCCTGATGTTACCAAAAAAATAATTTCCATGACGATGGTCTAGAAATTGACACGTGTTTGCAGTTAATGGAGCACATAAAGATACAAAACTTGATAATGTGTACTGTGATTAAGATTTTATGTGATTTTTTCTTCGCGTAAGTTCATTATGCGTTACACAACGAACAAATTGAAGTGAATTCATTCAAGACTCGGCAATTATCAACGTCATGATGAAAGTTCAGTTTCACAAAGCGGGGCGAGGTGCTTGAAAGGCTGTCAGCACCTCAAGAAACACCATGTGCCAGTATGTACTAATTCATTTTTCAGCTTCGCGCTGAAGCCTTGGTCTTGAATTAAACTTCCTGATAAGAAAGTCTACTGAGAGCCGCCCAGCTCTCTTGTCGTCCACGAGTTCACAGAACGTAATTAAAGTAATTTAAGAAATTACGTCTGCAAGTTGTTTTACAGTAGCTGTGGGATGTTTAACATATAATAATTGGTTGTTGGAAGGGAAGAGGGTGGTAGTTGATTTACAACTACCACCCCTATCCCTCCAGCAAGGCATGAAAATTACTTCGAGTTTCTGAGACCGTCTCTTCATATGGTTAATATAACAAGAATACCTTAAAGCATGCTTCAAAGTTTAAAATAATACAGAGAGAAGCTGTGTTGTTATTATTTAATCGCTTGTATAAACCCTTTGCTAGATCTTACAGCACTTCATGTTAGGAGTTGCTCCAGTTGTAATCAAGTAGTTTGTCAAGAACCGGCAATTCAGCAGCACCCCCCCTCCCCCCACCCACCCGGTTATTCTGCCCTATCCAGTAATCACTCCATTTCGCCGAATCATAGGGATGGTATCGCAGTAGCTAATAAGAGAAATGCACGTATGCTCCACTTGTAGTAACACCACGTTCAGCGGTTTCAGGCCAAACCCCCGTCCTGTACTTCATGTCAGCCTGAATTTAGTGTAAGAATTTAATAACTTTCCATTCTTTCGCAAGCAATCTGTATTTATGCGTCAGGTGTATCATGCCAACTTATCGTGTACCGTTGGACGGGTCTCAGCATTATCTGAGGCAAATTATTTTTTTAAAAAATTCGTCGCTATCAGTAATTTTGTGGTACAGAATCCTTCTTGAGCAACTTGTAGTTGCTTACCTCATAAATACATTTGTGCCCATGTGGGAGCCCGAAGCTGCATTACCTTGTTTAGAAAAGCCACCTACTTGGAAAGAGAATTCACTCTAAAATAGACCCAATAGCTAACTCCATGGTACAGCGTCTGAGCAACTTATACAGTTCAACAAATTTACGTGTTCGTGGATCCCGCAGCTTCGTTACTAAGTTTCTAGGAGTCGGCCATTTGAATCCATATCTTATTTTCATACCCTTCTCTTTTCTCCTCAGATTTGGCGACTTATTTTTTAATACATTGCTTATATCGCTTTCACGCGTGCCGCATGTCCCATTCATTCTATCCCACTTCATTTATGAACCTGGAGTCATGGAGGAATAACAACCAACTACAACAGCTTAAATAAATGTAGTATCGAAAAATACTGGAAGTTCCCACTGGAACAAACAACCTAAGGATACAACCAGACTACACGGAGTCATATCCCAGAAGACCACAGTATTTGACAACATTTTCATCCCGGAGGACTTGAGGTTTTAAACGTGAAGGTTTGAAAGTTAGTGAGCCCTACACATCGGCCGCCTTTACCCCCACGAAACATCCCTCACACTCTGTAGAAGCTGCGTCGGCCCCAGGGCCATAGCGCGGTCGAAAGGATTAAGTCAATGAAAAATCACAAAGACCTCATCGGGAATTGAACCCGCGACCTTCCGGCTTGTAGCACAGTGCTTTAATGTATCAGTAGTCAGGTACAACCATTTACACCCCACCTTTGAGCACATTTTGTCTCTGTTTCTCGGGCTTAGTAACCCGTGTCTGTTGCCAGCCATCGTATTGATTGGGGAGGTTTGTGCTTGAAGACAAATCAACCGAACATATAGCCCGTAAGTTTATCTGTACGTCTCGTTTATTATCCTCTTGTGTATGAAACTTCCATTTCAGCTGTTCTGTGAATAAATAATGCTATCTTTTACATATATAATATTTCATACCATATTGTTGCACAATGTAATTTATTATTGCTCCGACATGTTTCATCCACAGTTCTTGGCCATCTTCAGGGAGCACATAATTTTTTATGTGTGCTGTTTATATGTCAACTTATTTGTGAGATCTGCCAAATATGTTGACCAGTTAATGCTACTACAGATTGTAATCTGCTCTGAACGCATTAACTGGAAAGAAAAAAACGGAGGTTTTGTTTCAGCTTTCTTGAATTTTATGGTAACCCTATAGAGTTTGTCGGTTATTGTATATGTCGTCATATTAACGTTAAATAAATCTTATTTTGCCAGTATTGTGTATTTACCCCCTCCTTATGGTCTCTACAATAAACACTGTCTGCCCATCAACCATTAACCCATTGCTTTTTCTTATGGAAACTTACTGTGCTGACTGTTAGTTAGCTGCTGAATTTCTGTATATAATTTGTGAGACAATCTTCAAAGTCCAGTCAGTGTGGGCTTGTGTTGTTGACTGAGTGGCAATGGGAGAGGTTTTCGTCCAAGAGCTTGGGTTTTCTCCTGGGAGTGTCATTCCACCGCTGCTCCGTACATACCTTCATCTTAATAATATATTATCAGCACGGTAAACGTGCAAAGCAGAGGAATCTTTTAAAAACTATATTCTTTAGAGGGGGGCGTGGGGAGGACGATAAAACAATGTTTAATCTTCAGTGGGTCAATATAGTGTAACTTAATGTTGTAATTTGACCTTTTATTTTCAATTTAATATTCTAATTGAATAAACATTTTTTTGAGAGACGAAAAGTACTGAGCATCACCGAACGTAAAGTACTGAATATCACCGGGTATAAAGTTCTGAGTATCACCGGACGTAAAGTTCTGAGTATCACCGAACGTAAAGTACTGAGTATCACCGGACGCAAAGTTCTGAGTATCACCGGACATAAAGTACTGAGTATCACCGGACGTAAAGTTCTGAGTATCACCGGACGTAAAGTACTGAGTATCACCGGACGTAAAATTCTGAGTATCACCGGGCGTAAAATACTGAGTATCACCGGACGTAAAGTTCTGAGTATCACCGAACGTAAAGTACTGAGTATCACCGGGCGTCACACTGTCAAATGTAATATTATTCGGCATAGTTTATTTCGATTGCCCTTATGCAGATTAAGGGAATGTATATGTAGCAGTTCAACACATGTTCGAATTTGGATTAAGGCCTCTGTCGGGTTAGCGTAGTCAGTATATCGACTAGCTACAGGATAGGCGGTTCGGGGATCGGATCCAGGTGGGGGCGAGATTTTCCGCACCCGTCAAGACCGGCCCCGGGAGCGCACAAAGCCTCCTGTACAATGGGCATCCCTTTGGCCATCCCCGGACATAGAGCGGTGAGGGCGTAGCGTCAATCATCCACTCTTACCTAGCGCCTAGTTTAAAAAAACGGGTAAAGCCATACCTGTACTCCCCGTTTGTGTCTTCATCGCAGGCGAGAGGGTGAACTTTATGGTTTTTTTTGTGTGTTCTGAAATAACAGGACAGGCTGCCTGTCCTATTATTTCAGAACACCGATGATGATGATCTGAAGGTGTTCCCTTGTGACAAATAATTTGTTAGTATATATCGCAACCCTTTATGTGTTTTCTGATAGTTGTGTGTTACGGTGCAGTTTGTTGTATAATCTGATTCAGTTTTTGTGTGTTGTGCAGTTTGATGTATATTGTGGTGCAGTTGTGTGTTACGGTTCAGTTCGTTGTATGATCTGATGCAGTTGTTTGTATGTTGTGTTGCTGTTTGCTGTTCTGCAGTTGAATAATGTGTGTACTTTCCATGGTAGGGGATGCAAATTTGTGATTAACTCAAACAAACGTTACTTTATATAAGAATCCTGGCAGTAGGCTTTTTACTAGGGGCCAGCCGCCATTGCAGAAGGAGGCGGGGATAGTATTGAGGTCACTAGGGAAAGGACGTTACAGCAGAATACTGCATAGTACTGCTTTCTGGAGTGTCTTACTTTCAGATTGTTCGATATTTAAATTCCTCGTCTGTATATCCAAACCTCTCTGTTTATTCTCGTGGACATAACACGATAACACGATAACACATTACATGAATGGTCGTGTCCTATTGCTTGCTCTTTCCATTCGGCCGTCTTTCATATGGCTCTTTGTCTATAAAACAACGTGAATGTGTGGGGTGAAGTACGCGATCTATCTTGAACGTTATTCGATAAGGTTTCTTCAGGCTCAGGTCAGGAAATTACGGATTTAACTTCCCAGGACGCAAACCTGGACACTTAATTAACACATCGCTTAAATCTTAGTAATTAACCAACTTAATGCACAAATTATTGTTTTATAATAAGTTTATTATATGCCTCTACATGTTTCGAGCACTATGTGCTCATCACCAGGAGGTCAACATTGTATTATACAGCATCTGGTATCATCACACCTGTAGGTGGCCGTCCGGTGCACAGGTTGAGAGAGGACTGTGCACGGGACGGCCATCTACAGAGTGTGACGCTACCAGATGCTGTATAATACAATTTTGACCTCCTGATGATGAGCACATAGTGCTCGAAACATGTAGAGACATATAATAAACTTATTCTAAAACAAGAATGTGTGCATTAAGTTGGTTAATTACTAAGATTATACTGAGATGCACGATGAGCGAAACATCAAAACGTTGCTTAAATGTTCAGTAATTTAATATATATATATATATATATATATATATATATATATATGTATATATATATGTGTGTGTGTGTGTGTGTGTGTGTGTGTTACACAGTATTCATAAGTTTCTGTTTCGTTAATATTACTTCTACGAGTTTCGTTTTAATTTCAGCTTAGACAGGAATCTAAAAGCACACAACGTACGCTTGAGAGGCGCATCCACAGAAGGAATTATGATTGGAAAGGCAACTTGCGCGCTATTCGGAATGCTTGCAAGTAAGGGAAGTCTAGTTACTGAGAGGAATATAAATTGATATTCTGTGACATAAAGTTGTTCTGTTTTGTATGATCCATGGAAACAAACGCTTTTTGCTGAATTTAATAACTAATGCAACGCTGAACACATTACTTGTTACCAATTTAAATTCACACACACCTATTTGCTGTTATTTGGTACTTCTTCCTCTTCGTATTAACACTTATAGAAAATAGACGCTGTAACTTTGAATTCTGTCAATGAATTAAGAATCTGTAATACTAATTGGGTGTTCTTTTCTCTTGAACACGTTAAGAGACAAATATTTGTGTGACACTTTTACTTTTTAAAGACGAAACGTAATCTGCTTTATATTACATCCTGACAATCCCATACACCATTGCATTGCTGCTAAATTATTGTATAACTCAAAACACGCTTATACATACAAGTCACATATGTAGCATGTGTTGTACATAGTTATACTATCAACAATGGCCCCCTAAGGCGGATCAATGAATTGAGTTGTTTTGATGGATAATAAGCAAACTCTAACAGAAGACGTTAATATTAAATTGTGACATCTCTATTGTCCAGAGAAGATTTAAAGGTAGCATATCTTTTGTGCGTGTAGTCAAACAGATGATATAGTATACTCATATGAGGGCACTGGAACAGGGCCCTTAAGCTTCTGTGTCTTTACTTCTTGTGCTTTTAGAGTTTACTGTAAGACATGCCTTATTATGTAATTACCTTATGTACATATCACACTAGCAATATGACAAACTCTATATCCTATAGGTTGATTGACCTTGTAAATGGATTGACAGAATGCATAATAAATGAATGAATGAATGAATTAGGTATCAGTCCGTACCGCGCTGTAAACAGTTTTAGCCACGGTTATAAAAAACAATCAGGTAATAACGTATACAGCAAATACAGCTGTCTCTTCTGAGATCCGTACAAAACACTCAACGCAAAGCGAGCACCATGTACTGTAGAATTTTTTAATGTTAACCTGGTGGTACGTAAGAAACCCGCTAGGCTTTGAAAGGTTAATGGGTGCTTCACATCGTGTTTTAATGTGGCGTTGCATTAAAAGAATAAGGCAAATCTGATTTTAAAGCAGTTTAAACACATTTCAAGAGGCAGGGGAAAAATATTGGGACGTAAAAGTTGTGTTACATTCTGCTTTGCGCTGTTGCTAGAGATATTTTGTTTCATAAATATTTAAGTTACCATCGAGAACTACGCAGGAAATACTGTTGAATTTTTACGTAATAATGCAATTAAAATGTCCGATAGAAATTAAAATGGAAATGGCCGGAAAAATTTTCGACCAACTTTTACTATCAAATTTTATGAAAATCCGTTATTGGTTCTGGAGTTGTTACATACTCGTATTTATATGTACAAAGTTTGACGGACAGGACGATTTTAGTTTAGTAGTCACTCCGCAAGAACGGGAATGCGAGGGATGTCACAGCCTTAAAGGTTTGCTTCATTTTCGATGTCTCGCATCAAACTGCACTGCGTCGTGCTTCATTTTCGATGTCTCGCATCAAACTGCACTGCGTCGTGCTTCATTTTCGATATATCGCATCAAACTGCACTGCGTCGTGCTTCATTTTCGATGTCTCGCATCAAACTGCACTGCGTCGCTGTGCTTTCCCGACACAGTCTTCTCTTTTTCGTATTGACAGGCCGTCCAGTGCTGTCATTACAAGTGGATGATGAAGATGTGTTAAGGTTATCAGTGTGCACACTATGAAAGCACGTGAGAGGAGTGGGGGTGTAGCTAGTTTTCTTTCTTTCTGTCTTATTCATGACCACTGTCTACCTACTCATTGTAGGCGTTGGGATTTTTGTTTACCTTGATCACACTCAGTGACGACACACACACTCGGTAGGACTCGTCTAAACGAGGGATCGGCCAGTCGCAGAGGCCTCTACCTGACAACACACAATGCTCCATGCCCCCGGGTAGGTTTCGAACCCGCACTCCCAGCAAGTGAGCGGCTGCAGACCCACACCTTGACCGCACCGCCACTGGAACCGGCTCTATTGTTAGTCGCTGTTGTTTAACTTCGCTGCTGGCTGGGTTGAATAGTCAGCTGGATGCCCCGAGCAATTTATCACTGGGGAAGAAGCCCTTGGTACCTACTACACACAAGGGTAAGTGGGCTGCATAGTCGGCGTGGACGTTTCGGAACAGATAATCTATTTCCCTGCCAGGAATCGAGTCACTCTTTCCCGGCTGTCCAGCCTGTAGCCTGGACACTGTACCGGCTTAACCATCCCTCCTTCTATTGAAGATGGCCGGTGCAATACCGATCTACCTTCCGCAGTCGCTACTTTGTCTCTGCTGCGCCTCGCATTACAACCGCGTCACGTGTTTAGAAGCTTGCGAGTTGCCAACAGTCTTGCTCACTGTGACCTCTGACCTAATATTCATAATACTGCATGCCGTCATTGCGGCAGTGTATTTCTTCTTGAGTGAAACCTGTATAAAATAGAGGGTAAGGTGGGGGTTTGTTTCGACACCCCTGCAGAGTAGAGCAGAAGGCAAGCAGCGTCCCGACGCCAATGGTACGGCGCTGTCCCCATTATCATGCAAATTCCCGTACCGCTCGTCCAAGCGACAGACCGGCGTTGCTTCTGCTGCTGTTGCTCGTCTCTTCCCTCACTCTTTGCAGCCTTCAGGAGTGAGTGCTGATGTGTACAGGGTGATTCCAAACATATATCCAACGTCCTTCCTGATTGATTACTAGTATTTAGATGAAGTCTATCGTAATCGGGGGCTGGATGACAGAAGTTGATCCGTCGTTACTATGAGTATGATTTTCATACTTTTGCTCGGTCCTTTCAAGTGTACGACTCTTTCGTAAGAGCACTACCCTTTTTCTTTGATCGTCCTGTATTATCTTCGTAATGCGTAAGTCGTAGGCCATACCGTTTTTCACACTATATATATATATATATATATATATATATATATATATATATGCGTATGTCTGTGGACATAATGGATGACGTCAAATGGGTTGTGTTCGAAGAAGTGAATTTTATTTTTGGTGTCTGTAACAGTGTTTGTATCAAGCACCTTCCTACCTGCGGCGACTCGCCAGTATACAGTTGGAGGTCAAATAGGTCACCATAGGTTGAGGTATTTGCTCTTCTCGTGTAGCACAGCATAGGTTGATAAGTACCGACGTTCCGAGACAGTCTATCCGTCCTGTCTTCAAGGTGAAGCAGTACACGAAGAATATTCTTGTATTGCAGGACCCTTGAAGATGGTACCAGTAGACTGTGCCGACACTTCGGTGAATACTACCAACCAACGTTGCGTAACATCTCAGAAGAGCGAAGACCTCAGCTACACCGCGGCGGAAACCTAAAGGCTCACACCACAGGTTCTGGTAGACGTTATGGCGATATATCTTCCAATTACTACACACGGGAATAGAGTGCACGCAGTTCAACGACGCTATACCGCGTTCCATTAGGAACGTTCGTCGATCAACAATAGTTCGACGCAAGTGCAGTCTTCAACAGCTCAAATGTGATTAAGAATGAAGAATTTATATGAAAATAATTGAAATAGTGTGAAGGTTCAGCTCTCGTAGTGGTAACATACTGTACTGGGAGGATAACTTCTTTTGTCTCCATAACTGACGCAACTTTTTTTAATCTCAGTATTTAACCAACTTGATGCACAAAATTTGTTTCACAATAAGTTTTATTTCATGCCTATACATGTTTCGAGCACACCTATAGGTGTGATGATACCAGAGGCTGTGTAATGCAATTTTGACCTCCTGATGATGAGCACATGTGCTCGAAACATGTAGAGGCATGAAATAAAAACTTATTGTGAAACAAATTTT
>Ga0123354_10014002_pt1 | contig 12477 bp, 7 predicted proteins | sample TergutLab28metaG_2_FD_97872 | JGI IMG/M metagenome (GOLD analysis project Ga0123354, IMG submission 97872) | Labiotermes labralis P4 segment gut microbial communities from Petit-Saut dam, French Guiana - Lab288 P4 | ecosystem: Host-associated > Arthropoda: Insects > Digestive system > Gut ... | reverse complement strand
TTTATAATAAGTTTATTATATGCCTCTACATGTTTCGAGCACTGTTGTGCTCATCATCAGGAGGTAAAAATTGTATTATACAGCATCTGGTATCGTCACACTCTGTAGGTGGCCGTCCGGTGCACGGGACGGTCACCTATAGGTGTGATGTTACCTGATGCTGTATAATACAATTTTGACCTCCTGATGATAAGCACAACAGTGCTCGAAACATGTAGAGGAATATAATAAACTTATTATAAAACAAGAATTTGTGCATTAAGTTGGTCAATTACTAAGATTATACTGAGATGCACGGTCAGCAAACATAAAAAAATATTTATATTATTCTTCTTGAACGTTTTGCAAATGCGAAATAATTACACTAATATATTAACAAGTGGCGTTTAATGAATTAACTGTCAGCCTGCAGAAACTCATTATCTGAAAAAGTTATAAACGACGACCAACTTACTTCTCGTACATCAAAAAGACACGAGACAGATGGAATGACGTATTCGCTAGTCTGAAATATTAGCCCAGCATTAATTTGTATCAGTAGGGTAATTTTTGTAAACTGTTATTTTTAAGTGAAGGTCAATGCAAGCATGTTCACTGTGGGCGTAGCAATCGGTTAACTGTTACAAACAAACACACAAAACCTTTGCGGAACTGAAATTTCACAGACAACGACTGCGCAGTCTTCTAACATAGATGGGTATGCAACACAACAAAGTGATGGAAAACGAAGAAGTAACGTGACTGGACGCGGACGGATTAAAGTAAACAGGAAATGTCAGATATATTATGTTTCAGAATTCAATTCCTACTTCGTCGTAATTATACTGAACTTCTATCGAACTACCAAACGTTTAGCCCAATGTTGTTGTGGAAAAAAAATAGCCGTAATTTGAAGAAACACACGGAACGCAAATGCTATACAATGTGCGTAAATTGTACATTTCTTAATATGCAAGCAGATGGTACAGAGCGTAATTATTGGAGGGTTATGTATTTGTGCGTTGTCCTTTATCGTATTTTGTATTGCAACAACTGGCTAAGAAGTACGACGCAGACTCAACAGCCGATAATATAAAGACGGTGACAGAAGGTGATTTGCGCTGAGGTTAAGTGCTGTTTAACGGTGCATATCCCAGATATAAAAAGAATACAAAATTATAGTGTTGCTTATTGATTCATGTTTTGCGAATTTTATCTGAAGACTGAAATGTTCTCGGATATGACGTTTTGGATGGTCCAACTCTGTCCTTTCTCAACCCATACCCAGATATCACACACGTTGTGCTTCCTTCTGGTACCACTAGACCATGAAGACCAAGACATTAGGATCTTCCGAAATACTCGCCCAAACACACAACGTCACATCCCAAACGGTCGAATCTTCAGCAAAGAAATTTATTGATGAGTTATTTAACGACTCTCTAAAGTAGTTCAAACTAAGAGTACACGGTGTCCAATATGAAGATGATTAGTAAATAGCTGAGTCCAATTATGTAGAGGGAAGCGGTCGTGGTATACTGTAAGACTCTGTCCTGGGATTATCCTGGAGATGCTGGGAAAAATCACAAAAGCCATTCGGTATAGATGGTGTTGTGGACGAATTTCGAGCTCAACACCTCCAAATAAAAGCCAGGGGCCTTCACGCGTACGCTTACGGCAACTGGTTCTCTTACACGGAGAACGCAGACTGATGGTTCCTGAGAACGCAATGCTGAGCCGATTGTATGGGCCTAAGAGGGAGAGACTAAATATGGAAAACTGACGAAAAAATACCACTTGAAAAATGAAGACATATGAGAGATATTGGTGATTGAGTACTACTGAGTTAAGATAAGTTCATTTTAGGATGTGTGCTAACAGTATACAGCCTATAACAGGCTAACACTCTTTTAAGTGTGGTGAGCTATAATAAAAATAACAGGGTGGTGGTGGTGGTGGTAATAGTAGTAGTAGTAGTAGTAGTAGTAGTAGTAATCATTTTAACAAAAGGAAACAAATTTTAGGCAGATGTGGGATTATCAGCTTCTCATGAAGGGTTCTTTTCGATTGAGTTGGAAGTTCATATTTCGTACATTGCTATAGTTAAAACGCGACTCGCTTTTTGATTTAATTTCAAGCTGTGGCTTCGAAACTCTATGCCTGAACAAAGATCCACACAAGCATTGAGGCAGATCGTCGGTATGGTGGTGTGGCGACAAGACAGGCAAAATAAATCATGTTACAAGGCTGACTACAATTACCATCTTGATTGTTATGTCGTGGATTCTGGTAAATATAAAAGACTTTATGTTCCTCTGAAACGTCCGCGGAATTCTACCAGACAACACTGGGTCATATCCCAGCAGATCCTAGAAGAAAATTAACTTCTAAATACGAGCGACATCGAACCCTGGGCTCACAAATTGCCATCAAACAGACGCTTCCTCTCAGACTCTGTAATATACTTCTGGTTTAAAATCATGGATTGCATACGTCCAGCAATTTCCACAAGGAATGCTGCCTCAGCTTTTCTAAGTTCCATCCTCCTTTATTATCTTCTTGCCTCTCTACTGTAAGTTCTGGCAACTCCAAAATAACAATTTTATTGCTGCAATCTCGTGTTGCCAAAGAAAACGACCCAGCTGAAAACGAAACAGATTTACTTGTCTCTCATTCTGTCAAGCCAGGCACTAGAACCAATTATACTTCATATTCACTTGCAGTTGTATAGCCTCTGTGATCTAAAAACATGCGAATTCACTTCGTCTTCTTCAAGTTTTATTAGCAAGTGAGGGCTGTGTGACAGGTATCAAGAGATGATCTTCGTTCAAGGCGCTGATATAACAAAAACAATAATGTTAGATTCAGGGTCATAGGCTATATTTAGAATAGTAAAATTGTAAGACGTTTACTTGGACTCGGACAAGTAGTTAGAACAGGAAAGAGACGGAATACATTGAAAATTCTGATAGGGAAACCTACGATGGGGAAAACTACGAACATTTCCATTTGTGACACAAATGAAAATACTGGAAATTTCGACCCTTTATGGGTAGATAGCTAGAAAGGGTGTGGATGATTTGGTTCTGTACAACGTCCGATGACAAGCTTTGGTAAAATGACGCTAAAACTCAGGTTACCTTAAACGTACAATGGTAATTAGGCCTACGTGCATTACCACTTGTATTAACGTTGCAACACTGCATTTTCACATAGAGTAATTTACGTATTTCATACAACTGTCGTAAAAGCTATTTTCCTGAACAACATTAACCGGCTGCCCCTAATGGACAGAGAATATGTATTCAGTGAGGTGAATTCTTATTTATTATTTACACGAATTTAATGCTTCAAAGGTTTAATTTACCTAGTTGAAAACAACGAATATCCACTTACACAGTAATGAAGCTTAGGTTTAATACGACTGTGGTGGCACTCTCCACAAACAAATCCGTACAGAACTCATGGCCATGTTGGTTCACATTTGTGTAGCAATATCTGTTACAATGTTTGGTATGAAGGTATAATCAGTCATTTCTGTGCAGACTGCATAAAGCCGGTAGCTAATGCAGCTGATCATCAAATATGTATACAACGCATGGAGCATCAACATAATTATTAGTACGTACAGATGTCTACTGAACCATACGCGGGCAGCAAACGATCGTTTGTAGTGACATCAAAGCCTCACAACACACCCGCTCCATCAGGGTGAGCGGATTCGTTTTCGCTCAGTTAAATGTTCCATTTATCGAATCATTGGCTGCACTGAAATGATTCCAACAATTAAAATTACAGGATTGGCTATATTTCTTGTTTATAAAACATGACAGCTACAGCATGCAGTGTAACTCGACTGCAACATTACAGATTACCACGCTAAAATCTCTGTTAAAGAAACAGACGTTCTTGCGTTTACAGCACAATGGTAACTATAGAGACCACTTGTTTTAATATTAAAATAATAATAATAGCTATTACTTCCCTAAACAGCAGTAACCACTGCGTCTTTGTAGTGGAGATGGATCCTGTTCTCAGTTATGGTAGGGTCTGACATGCTGAATATCCGAATTTTAGACTTCAGGTTTTCTGGGCTCTAAGCAGCAATGGCAAGGGGTTTTCTCCAATTACTTTACCTTTCTCTGGTCATTATTATTCTACCAGTGTTCCAAAATCATCTTCAGTTACATGCTACCCTTATGAGGACAAACAGGCGAACCAATGCTTCTTCGCACATGTGGGGGGGGGGGGGTATTCGACAGAAGATTACTTTCATCTTAGGTTTTATAGCAGTGTCATGGTTTAGGCTGAATTCGACTTCTTACCGCAGAAGCCCCGGTTCGGTTCCCCTCCCATTATGTCAGACTTGTGGTCGAGAAAGTAACATTGGGACACGCCTTTCTCAGTGCAGTTCCGTCTCCCGTCACATACATTCAACAAGTACTCAATATTCATTCTTATCTTCATTCTCCTCCTACCCAAAGGACAAGCAGGCGAAGAGTGGAAACTTTCAACTAGAGCAATTCTCTTTCGGAAATCGAGAGAACTGTAATTTCTCCCACCACCGTTCCTTTTATTTACCACTCAACTATCATTTATTGCATCTTCCTCTATTTTTTTCAGGTTTTATAGTTTCATATACTACGGAAATTTGAACAGAACTTACAGAAATAAGGCAAGAAGTTTAGGGTTAGATTCATTAGGTGAGACCGAGGGGTCGTGTTTGTTTATTTCATGCTGCTGACAATTACTGCGTTGTATACATTTGAAAAGACCAACAAACTCGGAGGAAATGCTCTTGCACTGCCAATTACAATCTGTCCACAGCAAATCGCAAGTAAACTGCTCCGAGACAGAAGATGCTTACTGAATACCCGAGCTCTTGTAATTGACATACGGTTTCCGTGAGAGATGTGTAATTTCGTGATATACTGAAGGCCTAGCAGCTTCTCAAATTGGAATCTCCTTCATGGAGTTAGTTACTTAGGGACTGTTTATAACTTCAAATTAATTTCAGTAAAAAGAAAGTACCAAACAAGTAAATAAAATTCAGTAAAGAAACGGTTTATTCTGGAAAAAGTATCTGGGTCTTGAAATGTAAATGAGACACACGTTTTCCCTTTTTTTGTTTTAAAAAAGTTGTTTTTAGTGGAATATGAATTTTTTTAGTTACAATATATAAGTCGGCCAAAAAAAATATTTGGCTTGCGCCATTATATATTTCGTCGAAATTCTCAACTGTAGCAAATCTGCAAGTGGCTGCGTCACATTTCGCCACACGATACCACAATCGCGCCACAGTAAAATAAATAAATAATAAAAATAAAAATAAAAATATACGCAGCGCGTAAAAATTCCGGTCCGTTCTTGCAATCTTGTACTCCTTTCAAAAAGTATATTGCATTTAAAGAGGGAGTTATATTTTCCTCTACACATTTTGTCCGAAATATTTTGGCTGTGACAAATGTTTGGCGAGCCAGTTTAAAGTAACACGGCAAAAATAAATGCACGTCTTCGCTATGAAGCCGGACTGCAGTTTCAACCTGGTGCCTTTCCGGTACTTTTGTAGATATTGAGAATACTAGGGATCATTAAGGATGTTTCGAAACCACCTGAAAACAGAAGGGCGACGGACATGTGGAGAGCATATTTTAAATAACGGCACTGTCGTGAAACTTATGAAAGGGGTATACTGTCGATTGAATATCACAGCAGAACGTTAGGGCAAGCCAAAAATAACTAGAAGGTTTGAAATCCGTGCCGTTACCAAGTGCTGCTGAAATTAAAATTAAAGCTTGCTTAATTCCCAAAAGTAATGTAGTCAAGTTTAAATTATTCATAATTTACCGGAGGGAGCAAGGGTCATCATTTGACACCACTAAGCCTCGAACACATGACGTCACAAGTTTTAAGTTCAGATTAAAAGGAAAACATCATCCATGTTGATTCTTAAACAAAAACGGGACCGTCCAATAATATGAAAAATAGCTACCAAAATCAGTTAAATTTGTGTGAATAACACAGTGAGTTCTTATCACGATGATCTAAAGCAATTCATTACGGACAATCATGGAAGGTAGTCTAAATTTACACTGTGTTATTGCAGCCTCACTTCAAATGTTACTTCTAGACAAAGATTGTAAGCCGAGAGTTCAAGTGATTATAAATATTCACATAAATAACATGCCATTTGCACAAGTGAAGTCAGCCACATTCCAGTAGTAAATGTACGAGTAAATTAAAGTTGATTGCAGAAATTTTGCAAAAATTTCCGCGAAAGTGAATTAAATTTTACTGATTGTATATTTATGTGCATCCGAACTAATGAACGAAACAACTTGTTCTCCGCAGACGTCTCATTCACCAAAAGTTACACCGACGCAACCTAGATATCAAAGACGTGAAAGTGAGTAATGACACTACACACGTGCACATTATTGCTTTCCCCACTGCACACTGGAATTCTTGCAAAGTTTTATTAAAACCTGCCAAAATCAAATCTAAAGGAAAATCACTTCAGCGATTCTCCACTTCATACGTAATTGCGGAGACCGAGCCGGCAAAGATATGGAGTAAACTGTAGCAAGTCCTGCTGCGACCGCCATAAGAACTGCCTAAGATACGAGTACATGGAAACTAACACAGATACACACACACACACACACACACACACACACACACATGTACATGCGTACTTATGTACTTAATCCTTGCAGCCGAGTCCTTGAGAAGTTAACCGGTTCTCAGCTAGTCAAGCAATTCCCCGCATTTTAAGAAACCCTAAGTTTCGTCACCGCGTTTACAACCTCCACCTGTCCCTATCCTCAGCACGTACATATATGTGCTTAATTAAACACCAACTCATGAAGACGTAAGGGGAATTTACATACAGCCGCATGCCTCTTAACCTCGTCAATAGATGGATGTGCGTGGCAAATTCACGGCCCAGGCGCTGAACCAGGAGGAAATGGGCCCCAGCACCCGCAGATGGATGGGCTCCACAGCATTTCTGACGCTGTGGAGAAGAGGAATTGCTTGTGCCAAGCACCAACGGTTCCCTGTCCTCCTGGTCGCAGCCTATTTACTACACGGTCTCAAGACATTCCAGATCATCGACCTGCCACTGTGCATGTCACAAACTGTCGTGAGAGCATAAGAATCGTTCAGCGAGTCAACAAGTACCCCCATTTTAAGGAACTCGAAGATTCATCACCGTTATCACAAAAGCCCGCACTGGTCCTTATTCTGAGCCAGTAAACATAATTTCGTCGTAGTTCATTAATGTTCATTTTAACATTAACTTTGATTTGGGATTACATGTCTCAAGAATTTCTTCCTTTGTTTTTAAGCCTAATCACTTCCACGTTTGTTTGGCGAAGATCAGAAATCAGAGTATTTTTCGCTGTGTCATATTGCAAGGAAAATCTTAATAAACAACTCTACAGGCTTGAAATATATGTCTTTGCGTCCGTCCTTCTGTTTCGCCAGAAATAACTCGAGAACCGTTGGACGAATTTTCATAAAACTTAACGCTGATAATATTTATCAATATTTGCCCCTTTAAGCGGACTGCACTAGAAATAACAAAAGCCGGAATTGTTTTTACAGGCCTTCATGGGATTCCGCAGGCATTTCTTATGCGAATTGCTGAATATTTTTAATGCGAAATATAATGTAGACAAAAATCCACAGAAAAATGATTAACATGTTCTGGGCCCAGGGAAATACTTCATTTAAGTTCTATGCTTTTCTAGATATTGGGAACAAAGCGAGTGAAAGTGTAAGCTTTATTTCTAATGACTGGATTTATTATGGTTTAAACTGATGTCATGTTTAAAAGGGTTAAGTCAGACACCTACTCAGGTCTAGTATCAGAACGACAGGAACTTGTTAGAAGGGACGGATCCAATTCGAATATGCGCCCTGTTTCTTTGTGTTACATGTCAGCGCGTGGACGGAAGATATTGCTGTGCTGTCGTACGCACAGCTGTGCGACAAACTCATTCAGTAGCGCACGGATTCCTCTTGAACATCGGAAGATATATATTTAGAAAAGTGGTAACTGTTTGTGGCAGTTAGAAATGGTATCAAGTCTCCTCGCAAGAAGAAGCTGGGAGGAACGCAGCAACCGAACACGGCCATTCGGAACATAAACACACGTTGCACGAACACTTGCTGTTAATATCGCTTAACGCTTCGAAGCCTAAAATTCATTTAAATTAGCTTGCACTGAAAGTTAGGTTTTAGACTCGCAGTAAGAAAACACTATCACAAACACTGGTCAGTTAACGCTGTTTAAGGAAATAAACGCTTATATAAAGTTAACCAACAAAATGCACTTTTTAAAATTAATGTTTTAATTGCATTCTTCTTCTCTTCTACATGTTTCGAACATCTTATTTTCATCTTCAGGAAGATTATATTGTACATGCAGCCTTATAAGTCACGTTTTCCATGCGTTTATGCAAGCAGGCTACCAGGTTGAATTATGTGCTTGACACCCACCAATCCTAAACTTACATTTTCTTTCATTTATAGAGAAGTTTAGGATTCTTGGATTACAGGCTTTATATACGAAATTCTAAACTCAAAATAAAAATTTATACATTTAAGATGAAAAATTATCATCAACTCGATTTAATGGTAATTTTTCATCGTGTAGATAATTATATTTATTTTATGTTAAAATAATAAAATTATTTATATTTAATTCATTACACGCTACATGTTGGCGATTATATTAATATAAGTGTTGAATAGATAATTCTTTTTTTCTTTTATTAGGTACCAGGTTCAAGGATGTGCTTAATATCAAGCACATCCTTCAACCTGGTAACCTGTCTGCATAAACGCATGGACAACATAACCATATAAGGCTGCATGCACACTATAGTCTTTCTGAAGATGAGCATACGATTTTGGAAACATGTAGAAGACAGGAAAAGTTGAATTGAAACATTAATTTAAAAACAGCATTTTGTAGGTTAACATTACAAAATTGTATCATAATTCACGGTACAAAGTAGGACAAAGAAATAAACGCTGTCTCCCCCCCCCCCTGAGATTCAAGCTAAACATAAATACACAGTGTGTGTGCAAAATGCAAGAGATTTTATCGTTACGGAACTTTGTACCGATACTTACGACTGTGCTCACATGATGAATGAAAAAAAGCTAGGTCAATAAGCTCTGTACTTAACTAATGTGGGTTACATAATTGACACTGCAGAATTGTTACGTAAAATGTTGTCCTTGGGCAAGTCACGAGGACGTAGGGGTGTAGGTATAGCCCAAAGGATTCTTAAATTTTGCAGTAGATTAAGGTCACTGATCAGCATCCTCCCCCGGACACATTAAACCTGAAGAAAGAGGCCTTGTGGGCCCCGGCGACCGACTGAAATTTCTGAGGAAGAGAGAAAGTCTTACCTCTCCCTGGAACTGAATCAGGATACGTCAATCTTCCAGCCCGCAGCCTAGTCACAATGCCGACTTACACGTTCCGCCTCTACGTTAATATTTTGTTTTCCTTTTTTTAGTGGCGCAACAGCTCTACTCGGAACTAGGCTGCCTCATTGTTGAGGTTTCTAGGTCACGCACAGGCACATCACACTCCGCAGGACTCCTCTAGATGAGAGATCGGTAGCGGAGGCTTCTACCAGACAACACACAACATTCACATACATGCCCCGGCAGGAAACGAACCCACGATCTCAGCAAGAGAGCGGCCGCAGACCTCGCGGCCACCGGGATCGGCGCTTACCAATATCAGTCCGTGAATTATTTAGGACTTTTAATAATGACGTATAATATAAACACACGTATCTTGTCCTACTCCTAAATCAAACCAAGAATTTCCCACACAGCTATTGTCACAACTGTGTCAGCGACATATGCCAATAGAAGAACTCATTCAGCGGAGGATGTGAGATGTTAATGCGACACCCTGTGTGATTTGTGATGTGGAATTCTGCTCATTTTAGCCACGAGGTAAAGCAGCGTTCATATTCTCACTACACAGATCCACGATCACCCGATTCACTGTACAAATCTGTAACTGTGGGGCCATCTGAAGGGCACATTTCTCTCACGAGATTTGGCATTTGATGGCAGGTGTTGCGACAAAATCACAACACTGAAGAATAAAAACTAACTAGACGCCTTTATTATTTTATTGTACTTCTTATAGGCTCAAAATGTTTCGGGCACTACTATGCCCATCATCAGGAGCTCGCGAATATAATGTTGATTACCACATTGGTCGTTTCGTTCTTGGTTTGCTGTAGGTTGGAGGTTAGGTGCGGTTAGGTTGGAGTAGTGTCCGGGCTGCAGGCTAAAGCACGACTATGTCGTGCTTTAGCCTTATTCTTAGCTCAAAAAGAAACAGTGACTGTCTCCATCGAGCACACCCTATCTAAACAAGTCGACAGTTTTTAAACTGATCGAGAAATTCAAAACTCTCACAGAACGTGTTCCAAAGAAGCCGCCATCTGCCCTATATTCATCTAGCACAGTCCAATCCACATAATGAAAATAGGTTTACTGAAGATATACTTTAATACAATCCATCTACGCCAGAACTGTAAATGTCTTCTCCTCCTTTCAGGATTTATAACCGAAATGCATGCGTTTCTTATCCCTCATATACATGCTACATTCCCCACCCATTTCGCCTCCTTGATTTGTTCCCTAACAATGTCTGATGAGAAACGCAAATTATAAAGCGCCTCATTACACTTTTATTTTTTAATTTTCCTGCCACATTCTCACTCTCAGGTCCAACTGTTCTCTCAGCCGCCTATTCTAACACACCTTCACTTTGTTCTGCTTTTAGTATGATGAAAATGGTGTTTTGTAGCAGTTACGATGCCATTTCCACTTCGTCTCGGTACCAAATAAGGTTACCATCGAGTAACAAGGCTTAAACATGTGTTCCTGCTATCTGAAATGTTAAATGTGTAACTTTTAAAGTAGGGTGGTTGCTGTATTTACAACCTCCTTCAACATTAAAAAAAAAACCCACACATTCAGCCCGTACAGTGCAATTAACATGACTTGTACGACTTCTTGTCTTAAACATTATTACGCTACTGAATTTGTGATGGTTATAGATTGTGTTTTCTGTGAGGTAGGAACTTGGTTTTGTAAACAGAAAGTCGGCCCAGATGAACTTCGACCTTCATACCGTTAATCGCAAAATAACTTCATATTTGCAATATTTGTAATTTTCTCTTTGTCATGTGAACTTCAGATCAGTATTGAGTTGCAGAACATTGGACCGTACAAACATAACTGCCAAGGGTCACGGACAAAGGTGACACAAGAGCAGAAACTGGCGATAAGTCGCACAGAGCTTCATCTGTGAAGTTGCTGATTGAATTCGTCGAGCTAACGTGTGACACGCAGATGGACGGAGCGGAAGAACCGAGGTCTGAGTTCTTTCGATGGCTCTATTGCGTTCTAAGATTGAATTTACGTAATGGTTAACCCTTCAAGCTCCATTACAGTAATATATAAAAAAGTAGTTCCTACCTCAAACAAGCACACTCGCTTTCCAATGTGAAAAGGCAACATTATGAAGTGCAGGAACATAATAGCTGTCGATAGTCACATTAAACACGAAACACACTATGTGGGCAGAATGCAGTCTTTTTGTTGTTAGAACAATGTTACAAATAGTTACCTCTGTGCTGGGTTAAACCAAGGAAAATTTGACGTTAAGGCCCTATAAAAATGACAATTCAGGATATTGAACAACTACAGCTGTTCTAGAAACAAACGATGGTCCAGATACGGGAGAGCGACGGAGCATGGTCTGTCCGACAGACACGCCCTCCGCAGGCGGCAATCCAGCTTTGAAGAAGAAGGAGCGCTGTAGAGGGAGACAGGCTTATGACTTGCGAAGTGATACATTTCATAACACCCTACTGCAGCTTTACAAAGGCACAGAAACTTATCACTAACATCCATAAGCCAAAGTTCTCAAGACTATTTTTGGATCTGAGTATGGTGGGAGATGATGAGTATTATGAATGTTGAACGTGGTGATACAATTTAAGGTGAACAGGGAGTGTCGAATTAAGAGGAAGGGAGAATGGAGGGAAAGATGAATCACAGAAAGATAATACAGTAAATTATTCGAAAGATGTAAATTAAGTATAGCGTTCGGCACAGAATCCGTTTCATAGCCATGATGATGATGATGATGATGATGTAACGAAGTATAAAACGTTCAGTCTGAGGGACACTATACTCCGTAGGTTGTAATTTGTACGTCACTCCTAAAAAATCAGTAATAGGCATCAATCAATCAATCAATCAACCAACTACTCAATAAATCCGTATTTTCTGTATGAAAATAAGAAAGTTATTACACCGGTAGCGGCTCCAGGTCTAGAAAACAGAGATTAACGGCTGTGGGGACCCGTTGCGCTGACCACGTGACACTCCTCTATCCGCAAAAGTTGGCACTAACTTCGCCGACCGGCGGCGGCCGCTCTG
>Ga0123354_10014001_pt1 | contig 12477 bp, 6 predicted proteins | sample TergutLab28metaG_2_FD_97872 | JGI IMG/M metagenome (GOLD analysis project Ga0123354, IMG submission 97872) | Labiotermes labralis P4 segment gut microbial communities from Petit-Saut dam, French Guiana - Lab288 P4 | ecosystem: Host-associated > Arthropoda: Insects > Digestive system > Gut ... | reverse complement strand
CTTTACGATCCATTTGAGTATTACCATTTTCACAGAATCCCGCCGTCTGTCTCTTTCCTGAGCAAGAATATTCCAGTCCAAGCCATGCCATTCCATTTCTTTACGATCCATTTGAGTATTACCCGCCCATCGATGCGCAGGTTTCTCCAACAAATTCTTGTATTCATTTCTATTCTCACCCAAAGTACCAAATACCACGTCTACCTCATTCTCCTATTTTTATATCCGTAAAATTATTTGAAGGGGAGGTACAATTCATGCACCTGCTAACACACGCATCCTTGCGAACTGCACAATTTTGCATCACGTCTAACGAAATATTGGTTTGTGTACACAAACGAAAGTAAAGACGACGTAAACCAATGCAGTGTATCTCGCCATGTAAGGCTATATTCATAAGAGCATTCCTTCTCCTTCTGAGCTGCTGGCAGTCCCATCTAATGCTGCAGACAGGAGTAACAATTAAAGTGGCGTGTTCCCTCGCCTGACAACTTCGACCGTATCAACGTAAGCAGAATTCGTGTAGACATAAATTCCCTTCTTTAAATGTCACATTGAATTTAATGTAGCCAGTTCACTATACACAAAGTTTTCTTTAGCGTGGAACTCAGTACTGCAGAGCGGGTGGCGTCATCGTTGGTTATGCAGGCTGTTGATGTAGTCCGCTCTAAGGCGCGGAAATGGGCACTTCAGAGCCCGTAGCGTTAACGGTCGTTGCCCAGCAGTGGAGCTATGAGTAGGTTCCGCCTAAACCTGTTCATACACTTTACTGATACGTTGTTCTCAAGTGCCAGTAAGTGTCCTACGGCTTATTAGAAAAAGTATTTAATTCAAATACCGACGTCGTCTGCTACCTTTTCTAACGTGCGTCGCAATTTCCACCAGTTTCATGCTGGGATAGCAACCGTGGCTATTTTCTTCCGGGTCCTTCCCTGACCCACGTTCCAAGCAATGTCACAACGAACTGCAGTGTCACTTTTCGGCCTTCGTTATTCTTCCAAGCCAATTTCGTCCCTTCCTAATTGATTTAAAACCCATTTTCGAAGTCAATAGATTATTTTACACCCATTTATAATTTTAAGGAGCCTAGCCAATGACGAATTGAAAAGTGAAATGTAAAATTGTGATCTGAACTGCCCTATTTTGAGTTATGACTTGGTGCAGTCTGGTTGGCACCACCTTTTAAGAGAAACATAAGAAAGTAAAATTGCTAATTACACTCGTTCTATCCTCCATCTTCAGCGATTGAAACAATATAAAAATAGCCTGTTCACTAATTTTACTCAATTTTTTACGTCGTAAAAACAATCAGATTAAATTGCTACAGAATTTAAAAGTATACTTTTCATTGCCCCGTAATTTTTAACAAATGGGTCTGAAAAATCCACTTATAGGATACTATAAACTTTCCCTGTTGTCTTAGTAATTGACCAACTTAATTCACAAATTCTTGTTTTATATAAGTTTATTATATTCCTCTACATGTTTAGAACACTTCTGAGTTAATCATCAGGAGGTAAAAATTGTAATATACAGCATCTGGTATCATCGCACTGTGTAGGTAGCCGACCGGTGCACAGGTGTGCACCGGTCGGCCACCTACAGAGTGTGATGATACCAGATGCTGTATATTACAATTTTGACCTCCTGATGATGAGCACAAAAGTGTTCGAAACATGTAGAGAAATATAATAAACTTATTATAAAACAAGAATTTGTGCATTAAGTTGGTCAGTTACTAAGATTATACTGAGATGCACGGTAATCAAAACATCAAAATTTCCCTGTTGTCATTCGTGATTTTCAAGCTGAAATTTCATCTTTTCAGCACATTTAAAAAGACTATATATTCAAACGAAATTGATTCCCAGAGCTTTTGAATCTCCCGAATTGCATCCAAATCACTTTCCGATTACGCCCGTTCCTGTTTCAAATCGGTAGCACATAAAGTTGTAAAGAATGGCATCCTCTTGAAAATAAAACGTGTTTTTGATTACTGTAATATGTCCGTCCATCAGCACATGTTTTTCTGCACAGAAACATTTCGTTCATCAGCACAGGCAATTAAGCAACGAACGCGCTCTTCAGCGCGGGAGGGCTCAGAAGGGAATCTGCTGTGATTGATGGGTAAGTTGTTTAACGACGTTACGTCTACTATAGTATTATAACCTAACCAAGCTCATCAGTCGTTTCGCATGTCTTAATCTCAGGGAATCTAAGTGTTTTAAGTAGAAAATCGGGAATAAATAACTGTACACCATAAAGTATTCTTCTTATTATTTCACCAGATTATTAAAGTTTACAGATGTTTGTTTTTATGGAGGGGACGTCGAAAATCTATGCACTATTAGCCTCATATCATGTAAACAACTTCTCACATCTGGGGTAGGAAACGGACTACCTACTTACGTTAAGGTTTCAAACTCGCACAGTTAAAATCCATCCCCCCTTAAATAATCTTACTCCTCCCAATTGGCTAACTGTTTAGATCCCACCACTCCCTAATAAAATCAAAAGTCAAAACTTGAATTCTTTGGTTCTATTGGCTCACTTAAGTAACACTGTTCCCGTATCGCACTAGCATAATCTCCCCGTGTCTTACTGGTCTTCAATCTCTCTCTCCCCTCTCTCTCTCTCTGTCACCCTCTCACTCTCTCTAGCCCTCTATCCCTGTAAGCTGCTACACAAATTCGTTACACTCGCCATTCCACAAACTAAATTATTGATTAAAATAAAATCCACCCGAACTATCAAATATAAAACTGTAACACCTCATAAAACTTAAACTAACTATAACGGTTATATTATGGCGACCATTTAAGGTATTACATTGCAAGTCACGAGCGGTTGTTGAAATATGTAAGTGGTGAAAAGTACGAGATATAAAGCATAGGAGGTTATGAGGAAAATACCGGGAATAGCCTCGTAAAGTGTAGCGGTCACATCACGATATTACAATAGTTTAAATACCCCGCCATCAATGCAATATCTTTGCACCAAGTCCAGGTCCTAGTATAGAATAAATATTAGGATTCGTCATTATTTTTCCTACCTACAACCGACAAACGAGATTTCGTAGTTCAAAGTGGCAGGCAGCTGAAATAGGCTGAAGAAAGTTGACATTCTACTGGCATTTGTAATAATCAGATCCTTCAATGTGCAGACAAATGAACACTTGTTAACAAATACAGCTGTAACAAATGAACCCAATGTACAGTTGCGTGTAACAAGAATAAACAAAAGATTTTGTTTCACTTTTCTGGAGACTTCTTCTTTCAATGCGCCACACTGTTAGGCAGTATGTACATTTTTTTCTTGTTTCACTTATTTACGTACCTCTCGACTTCTTTTCAATCCATGCCTATTTGCGCCATCACCCTGTTAAAACTGCCGTTTGCCATCTTGAAAACGCGTTCTGTCTTCTACTTTCCTGTACCTTATCCCACCCTATGTCCCGTAATTTCCATAATTGTTGACCGAATTTTGTGAAATTTGGTATTTGAGGTCCGAAGGTTTAACAAATATGAGTTTCCTAACAATCCGTATCATGAGAGCAGGAATAAATTTCTGATCATAGTGAAAATCTTACCGAACACCAACAAATTCGCTGCTCTGTACTGTAAATTTAACGTACAGGGTGCGTGTAAATTATCGGAGGATTTTGCAAAAATTATCGGAGGATTTTGCAAAACCATATTTTCTTCCTGTGGTGTTTCGTCAAGGACAATGCTTATGTCCCACCACTTCCAAAGACACTACCAGAATTGCGAGCGCGCATCAACACCGCAATCGAGAACGTCACACAAGACGTGCTTGAGAGGGTTTGGCGGGAATGGGAGTATCGCCTGGACATCTGCCGTGTCACACGAGGGGCGCACATCGAATACATTTAAGGTCACTATGAAACTGCAAACATTCCTCTTTCAAATGCTAGTAACAACATGTATTTCTGTTCAGTATTTGTGAAAATATGGTTTTGTAAAATCCTCCGATAATTTATACGCACCCTGTATTTTTTTATACAGCTGTTACATGTTTCGGCGTTAGGAACTCGCGAACTTCAGGGAGCTGGCACCAAAATTTATTTAAAACATGAAGCAATTAAACACGTCACAATAAGCTTATGTACCACAACATTGATAGGATAATGTGTCCTATGTTATTGTTGTAGTGGGCCGGGTAGCTCAGTCGGTATAGAGACTGACTACGGACTGGAAGGTCCGAGATCGAACCCCGGTGGGGACGAGATTTTCCGCCCGTCCAGACCAGTCCTGGGGGTCACCCAGCCTCCTGTAAAATGGGTACCGGCTCATTCCCTTGTGTAAAGAGCGGCCGGGGCGTGCTGCTGACCACTCACCCCCTTCTAGTGCCGCGGTTATGGAAGAGTAGAGCTATACCTCTACCCGCCCTCTGGGCCACGCCGGGTCTGTAATGTTATTGTTGTATGTTGTAAAGAAATTGTGGTGGCAGTCCCCTGAAGATGGAGGGAAAATAACGCCGAAACATGTAGAAGCTATGTAAAAGATAGTACGTGTACATTACAGAGTAGAGAGTTTGTTGGTGTTGCAATGGTTTTTGCACTTCGTACTAATGCACGAAAAACAATGTAAAAAATCTCCTACCCCAGTTTCTGCACTTCCTAACCGTCTTAAGTAACGTTAGGAAATAGAGATCTGTATTTAATGCTGTTACGTAATTTTGAGTTTCATGAAAATCCGTGCCCTAAATGTCACACTTTACTTAAAGCCTTGAAAGAATTTCCGCCTTCAGTACCACAATTCGGGCCGGGATAGCTCAGTCTGTATAGTGACTCGCAACGGGCTGTACGGTCCGGAGATCAGATACCAAGGAAGGAGAGATTTTCCGCACCCGTCCACACCGGCCCTTGGGCCCATACAGCTTCCTGTACAATGGGTATTGGCTCTCTTTCCCGGGAGTAAAGCGGCCGGGGCTTGGCGTTGATCACTCACTCCTTCTAGCGCCGAGGCTAAAAAAAAAATAGAGCTGTAACTTTACTCCTCCTATGGGTTTTCATATGCTGTTCTAGAGTGAACTGAATACCACAATTCTTCGTTGACTTAGGCGAAGTTCGGTGTGACAGAAGTGCACGTGATGAAGTTAGTCCGTTACGGTTTACATGAAAATCCGTATAGTGAAAGCCTTATTTCACACAATGGCGTAAATAGATTTTTGATCATATTTTCTACATTTTTTGTCGGAATTAAATAGAAGTCGCTACAAATGATTCACACCTAATGCCAGGACGTAAATATGGACGTCGTAAAAATAGTCTCAGTTAATACCATACTGTACCTAAGGGTAACACTGCATTCATGTTGGTAAGGTAAAGGTAAACCGGTCCCGTTACAGGCCCGAGGTGCCCAGAGGGTTCCAGGAAGTTAGGGTTCCCAGAATACGTGACAATGGCCCAGGATGGTGGTAAGGTTGTCAGCCCTACGCACCGGTCGCTTTTTACCCCAAAGAAATATTCCTGGTACTCATTTCTGTTAGAGGCTGAGTCGACCTCAGGGCCACAGTGCGATCGGAAGGATTATGTCAACGAAAAATTGCAATAACACCGTCTGGAACCGAACCAGCGACCTTCCGATCTGTAGCACAGCACCTTAACCACTGAGCTACCACGGTCCCCCGTTCATATTGGTACTTGCTGCATTTAGAGATAGGGAGAATAATTGTTGCTCATTCTGATGAAAATAAACTCGTCAACAAGCCAGTACCCTAACACAGCATTACCAAGGATACTTCTGAGACTGGTCTCACGTATGGATATCAAGGCAATGCAAGAAACACAGGAGTGATAATGAGAACCTGAAAATAACTGTTTCGTATATCAGAAAAATTTCTCAGGCTTATAACGTCACAGAAATGGTGAAATTCAGCTTTGGAGATCCACACGTTGTGCCGCTAAGCAATACTGAATTTTATGAAATTTCATGCTGTAATTACGGCGCAGTAAATTTCTGCCAGTAATTTCCATTAAGTATTTCTTGATGGATTTATGTAATACTCTGTACTGAAAATCCATATTAACTGTTCTTAGGACATTGTGGGCTTTATGAAAACCCGTGCAGTGAAGGCCATAGTTCATCGAGAGCTTAAAATGGATTCTACCCATAATTTCTACATTTCTTCTCCAATTTAGGGAATATTCGATATTTGATAGCTACATACAACAATACCAAGCAGTTATCAGTTTGACTTAAAGCCGTACAGTGGTTAGCGGTATTTTGCCTTTACTCGTCATTCTGGTAATTCCTGACGGATTTTTTAAAAATTCGACACTGTAGAACTGCGCGTGGAGCCGTTTAGGAAATACGAGGTTCATTACAGTCCGTATCTTGACAGCCATTCTTTACTTAAGGATGTAAGTTAATTTTTGCGATGTTGTCTACATTTTCTTTCGATTTGTATGCAATTTGATACTTATTGCCGCAAAAGGTTACTGAAGGATTGTGAATTTTACAAATAGCACCATTGTGAATGTCATATTTTACTTACGATCCCAAATAATTTTCTATCAGTACCTTCCATATTTATTGGCCGATTTCGGTGTAATTCGGTACATGATCCTGAACATATTGCTGTTTGGTGAAAGGTGGCACAGGAAGGGTCTACTTTCTTTTTCGGGCGTAAGTGAAACTGCACTGAAGCTTGTACCTTAAACTTTTACATATTTTTAAAGCAACAGGACCACTTAATGGTGCGCTGCAGCTGAAACGCCTTGCTTAGGCCTGCACTTCCTCGTCTAACCTAATGCCCTATATTGATTTAAGCTTTGCCGCTGCGGCTTCGGGTCGCGTATCTTCTGTCCCGTCTCGTCGCGTTGCCTGTCAGACGATATAACGGCCCTAGGTGGAGACCAGTTCCGCCCGTCCCTCTGTCTGTCTGTCTGTGACACCGCAGCACGTTTGTCATATTATTACGAAATAATTCGATATAACAGCTTGCTGCTGCATCCTGTTATCGAAGTACCGTGAGTTTAGCGTAAACCCGCTTAGTGACAGTCACGGTTAACACAGGGGCATCAATAAATTTCTGTCCGTAATTTTCACATTTCTTGATTTGTGTAAATTCCGGTACAGAGGAGCTGAACATAGTTCCGTTGAGCATGCGTTACTTTCGTAAGAGTCGATGCGTTGAAATAAACTATTTATTCAAGGGCCGAAATGGGGTACCAATTGGGATTCCTTTCGAGAGGGACTCTGGGGCCCAGCAATGAACATGACAAATGAAGCTAGATTCAAGCTTGCAGTTCTCTCTGTCCAGCTTACCCTAATCTCGGCGTATGAGGACAACTGCCCTCTTAACCTGTTAGGACAGGAAAATATTCTCCGAAGTGGACATATGATTTGCAGTGCCTCAGAAGAGAAGTGAGACGGCTGTTGAATAAGTGCTGAGCAGGTAAACCCCCACAACTGTGGGAACTTTATACAGTGGCTCAGTGGAGATATAGAAAGGAGGTAAGGTAGGCCCCAGAAGATGCAAGGAGGACTTTCTGTAACTCCGTTAATGACCTTCCCATGTCGGATAGAATACACAGGGCTCGTTGTAGGGACCCTACGATCAAGCTGGGATCTTTGGTGGCTCCTTCGGTGAGGCGTACGCAATCCGAAGGGGAAAACGTAGAGCTCTTGCTTGTTATTCACTTTTCTAACTCGGTTGTTACTTGACTAGAGAATAGACCAGAGAACCTGGGATCCTCCTGAAGTAAAAGGGCGCGTCTGGTTTACAGATGGGTCCAGGACGAAGAAGGGGACCGGGGCTGGATTCTATGGACAATCTGCGGGAATAAGGCTCGACATTTCTCTAGGAAAGTATATTAGAGTTTTTCATACTGAAATATGTGCTATCATGTCCCATGCTTATGAAATTCAAAAGAATGTTAGACCAGAGAAATACGTGAGGGTTTGCTTTGACAGCCAGGGGGTTCTGAAAGTCCTTCAGGCCTCCAAAACAAAGTTTTCCTTGGTACGACAGTGCCAAAAGACGTTGAATGATATCTCTACCCGGCACCCAGTGGGGCTGTATTGGGTCCCTGGACATTGCTGCGGTGCGAGGACAAGCTCGCAAGAGACGGTTCTGTTCAAAGGTTTGTTGGACCTGAGCCTTCCTTGGGGGTCTCTAGGCAGAATATAAGAGAAAAGATAAAACGATGGATGGATAACCAGCATCTGGCAAAGTGGCGAGTTCTTAGTAGAACTCAGAGAAAGGATCGAGAGCTGATTTTGGGCCCTAGTCCGGCCGCTAAGACCAGACTACTGTACGTTAACAAGACACAATCCAGGGTTGTTACCGGCTCCTGACTGGACATAATATCCTGAGTGGACATCTTCACTTTATGGGGCTAAATAATAATCCCTTATGTAGGAGATGTGCAGCAGGGGATTAAGCCTCGGCCCCAAATTCCTTGCGAGTGTGAAGCTTTGGCTTCGCACTCACATCTGGGCTTGGTTTTCTTGGATCCAGAGGACTTTAAGAGATTTTCTGGGGGCCATCTGAAACTTTAGCAAAGGAACAGGTCTCCCCTGAACTGGTATCAGATTATGGGGCACAATGTGCCCTTTTTAAGGCTTAGGTGCATCGAGATCGTAAAGTCTCGAATCCAATTGCTAATCAATCGAGGGCCGAAATAAAATTTTAGCGGTACTGTCTACATTATTTGTCCAATTCTGATAATATTCAATATAGGGGAAGACAACAGCCAAACATTATGCAGTGAGTGCGATTTTAGTAGAAATCGGTGCATCTAACATAGTAGATGGTGCCGGCATGGATGTTGTGAGTATTGTGTGTTGTTAGGCAGAGGTCTCTGCGAAGAGCTGATCACTCCTCCAGAGGAGTCCTATTGAGTGTGGTGTGTCTGCGTATCTGATCTAGACACCTCAGGCATGAGGAGGCCATGTTGGACAGCAGCGCCACAAGAAAAAATTAGATGACAATAAAATAGCTGTCGCTTTGAAGAAGCAAATGTTTCTAACATTTCTCCAGTCGCCAGCTGTTGTTCTTAATGGTGCTAATGCTTAAAATTCTACTACCAATATCGGATTTTTAGTAGAATTTCTGCATTCCATAAAATAAGTGCAACTTATGTAACAATCAGAGTTTCATTTAACATTGTGTACAATACAGTATTTCGTATTCTATTGTTTTACTGCTGCATGGAAGCAGAAATTAAATGTTACGCGACACGCAACGTTCATGTCGATCTTCTGAATCAGTTACATCTTTTCGATTTTCGCCCCTCTTTTGATGACGCTTTAAGTTAAAAAAAATCATAAAAATTATAATGCCTCCTATATATAAACATATATATATATATATATTTATTTATTCATTTATTCATTCATTCACTGTCTTCTTCAAAATTAAACCTCCTATAAGCCTGATAATAAGTGACGCAAAAGGTACACGTGACATAAAATCCATGCTTGCCATGGCAAAAGTGTTATTCAACAAGAAGACAGTAAATTTGGCTTAAATTTAAGGAAGAATGGAATGAAATGTTACATTTTGAGCATTGTTTTTCACGGCGCTGAAGGCTGGACGCTTCGGAAAGTAGATCATAAATTCCTTGAAAGTTCTGAAATTTTGTGCTGGAGGAGGATGGAGAAGATTACTTGGACCGATCGTGTGAAAAATGAAGATGTATCACATAGAGTCAGGGAACAAAGAAACATTCTACATACAATAAACAGAAGAAATGTTAACTGGTTTGATCACAACTTTCATAGCAGCTGCCTTCTAAAACACTTTATTGATGGTAAGATAGAAGGGAGGAAGAGACGAGGAAAAAGACGTAAACAACTACTGAAAGAGAAGGCAGTGTAACTTGAAAGAGTAAGTACTAGATTGCTGTGTTGGGAGAACTCGCTCTGGAAGAAGCTGTGTACTTGTCGCAAAGTACTGGATGAATAATGTTTGTAAAGTACATACTCGACTACAGATGTTACTTCAATGGGAATAACGTATTTTACAGATTTATTCAATCGTATAAACGAAGCATAATAATACATCCCTACATTTCCTCGATTCGACATAATCACTTGAATGGTCTTTTCACTTCCCCATCGATATGGCAGATGATAAAGTGGAGCCCTGTAGCCAGTCCTACGCACACAACACCTACGCTTCTTGACAGTAGCGTCGATTGTAACCGCGTATTCAAATCTGCATCTCCTCATTGGCTTCTTGACGTGGGAAAAAAATTAATCGTAAAGTGCATGGTCTGGAGAGTATGAAGTATGTGCGAGGATTTTCCAGTCCCGTTCTTGCAGAAAATGCCTGGGGGTCACGTTGGGGATGAGATTCGCGTTTTCCTGAAACAAGATGACGCCTTGTAGCGGCAACTGTGGTAGTTTTCGAAGAATGGCAAGTCGCAGATTGTCACGAAACATTTTAGTGTAATATGTGCCGTTAAATGCCGTTAACACACAACTCCTTCAAGGATTAAAGACATGATGTGAATCACTTGAACAGCGCCTTGACTCTTTCTTGCAACTTTCTTCTGTGGAGACGTCGAGAAAGTCCATTTTTCATTTTTACGCTTCAGTTCTGGATCCATGACTCATCTACTGTCAAAACGCTGGAAAGGGATACTTCTACCTCTCTCCTTCATCACTTAAAATTCGAAGTGGACAAGCCGCACAAGTTTGGCGATCTCATCTTCACGGAGCGTGTGTGAAATCCAATTTGTGCAGACCTTCCTCTTCCCTAGGTGCATAGAGAGGATAAGAAACATTTTTCCAGCGCATACTCCACTTCTGCTGCAATCGGCACGCACATCACGCTGCTGTTTTCTTCAAACACAGCACTAATATGCTCCACGCTGTTCTCACACGTTGCGTCTGAAAGTGCACCACTGCGAAGAGCGATTTTGCAATTGTAGATAGCATCTTACACACCGAGGGAGGAACGTAGGTTGAAGGTGTATGAGAATAGGGTGTTGAGGAGAGTATTTGGGCCTAAGAGGGACGAGATGACAGAGGAGTGGAAAAAGAAACTACAAAATTAGGAGCTTAATGTTCTGTACTGCTCACCAAATATTATTCGAGTGATCAAATTGAAAAGAATGAGATGGGTGGGAAATGTAGCAAGTTTGGGGAAAGGAGATGAGCATACAGGATTTTGGTGGAGAAACCTGAAGAAAAGTGAACACTTGGAAGATCCAGACGTTGATAGGAGGATAATATTAAGATGGATCTTCAGACAGTGGGATAGGAACATGAACTGGATTGGTCTGGCTCAGGATAGGGACAGGTGACGGGTACTTCTAAACGCGGTATTGATCCTTCGTTTTCAACAAAAATCGGGGGATTTCTTGACTAGCTGAAAAGCTGTTAGCTTCTCAAGAAGGACTATGCTTCATGGAGTAATTAACTAAGTAATATAGCATCTTAAAACCACAGTTGGCTAATATTTCCTCTAGATCTTGTTTAATAAAATAATTTTAAAACCATGACCTTTGTGTTAACAATTTGCAAATGTAAAAATTGACACAGTTGACTTGTCCGTGAATCGAGGTGTCAGCCTAATCGCATCGCCGTCACGTGCTATGACTTCTGTGTCACGTACAAACGTGGCGACGCAACAAGTGCGATGAATTGTGAGGCCAAGTCATTTCGTTGCCACTATTGTCACTAGTGACTTAGGTTCCTCATTCCTGTCGTTGGAAGTTAATATTGCTTGTTTCCTAAATCAAAACATTCATTATAGGCTTGAGAATTATTTTTAACTTACAGTAGCAATTTATTATATTCAATAACACTTATTTTCGCGTCCTTAGGCCTTTGTAAATAGGTCTTGCCATAAACATTCCCGTATTTAACTTCTCGCTATTGGGCTATATTTCTATTGTATGAACTTTACTTTTACTGTGTCCGGGTAAAGTAGTGGGGTAATCTGGAGACTGTTAAGTATAATTACCAACTGTATAAAATTTAGCCAAACTCTGACTACAACCAACAGTTTCCATAGAACCAGGCTTCCTACTGTTGTTTTTCCAAGATGGTCGCTACTACTTATAACCGATATAGGGCGTAAGTCTTTTATTAAGAGACAAAATTGTTCATTTAAAGCCTAGGTCAGAACTGTTTAAAAAATTTGCTAGTATGGTTTATGATGGGGGAGAAATTGGAGAGTGTCAGTATTACAGCTTACAGGGGAAGAGAGTTTTATGGCAGGTGTAGCAAGCTAACAATTTCGACTTTGTCAGAATCAAATGCATGGGGTAAGAAAAGCTGAAAAAAAAAGAAGAAGAATGACTTTGAAAACCTTGACAGCTTCTGGGACACTTTAAATCGTGTGGGGAAGATTTACAATGTTAGGCACGCTTGTACTCTAAAGAAATTAGTGAGACGCGTGAAGGAGTTCACTCGGGCGACAACAATGGAAGAATGTTACATAAATAGAAGCCAATGGGGTTAACGTATTCAAAATTCTGACTTTTGGACCTATTAG
>Ga0123354_10013998_pt1 | contig 12478 bp, 12 predicted proteins | sample TergutLab28metaG_2_FD_97872 | JGI IMG/M metagenome (GOLD analysis project Ga0123354, IMG submission 97872) | Labiotermes labralis P4 segment gut microbial communities from Petit-Saut dam, French Guiana - Lab288 P4 | ecosystem: Host-associated > Arthropoda: Insects > Digestive system > Gut ... | reverse complement strand
GGTTGACGCCCCAGCGCGACCCCATTTCGCCCCAGTGCAGGACGAACCGTTCAGAGACAGGAGTGAGCTTCATGCGTGCATCATAGAATTTTCTGAAATTTCTGTCAATAGAGAATTTTCAAAAATCTGTATCGGATTCCTGCCTGCCCGTTTGCGTTTGGCCTGCACGTCCGTCTTTGAGATGGGATGCGACTGCTGGGAGCGACGTTCAAGGCCCTTGTTCACGCGCGGCCATGTCATGTGAGATCGACGAATTGCGGCAATATCCTTCGCATCAAAACAATTTTGAATGCCATCCATAAGTCGCGATCCGGCCCACACTTCTTTCGACCAAATCTCCAGCCAACTCTTCATTGCCATCATGAAAAGCCATTTCCTTCTTCTGCACCTCCTCGCCGCCGCCCTCGCGCTGGGCACGCTGGCAGGATGCAAAGAAACTGACCTTGTCGTGCAGAGCGAGGGCAAGGTCAATCCTTGTTGGGAACAGCGTCAGTAGCAGAAGACGGAGACGTGAGTACCTGTGCGCGGAGTTCGCGCTTGAGCACTTTGCCCAAGCCATTGCGAGGCAGTTTCGTCAAGATGAACCAATGACGCGGCACTTGATTGTCGGCCAATGACTGCATGCAGGCAGTCCGCAGCGCTTGCGTGTTCAGCGTTGTACCGGCCCGGGGCACCACGCAGGCCGCGATGTCTTCCCCAAGTTTGGGGTGCGGCACAGCGATAATGGCCGCCTCCGCAATGTCAGCGCAACGGTAAAGTACCTCCTCAATCGCTGCTGATGAAATTTTGAGTCCGCCTCGGTTGATGATGTCCTTCTTGCGATCCGCGAAGTGCAGTACGCCTTCGCTGTCGATCCATCCCAAATCGCCTGTGAGTACCCAACCGTCCACGAAGGTTTCGGTCGTCGCGGCCGCATTGCGAAAGTAGCCGGGCGAGGCACTGGGCCCGGCAAAAGCGATCTCCCCCACTTCACCAGGTGGCGCATCGCGCAGACACGAACCTGCGCTATCGGCGAGGATGCGGATCGCGCAGCCTGGCTGGGGCAACCCAATGGCACCGGCTTGGCGCGGCAGCATCCACGGCGGCAGCGCAGTGCCTGCTGGGCCAGTCTCGGTCATCCCCCAGACTTGGACTTGATCAACGTGCGGCCACAGCCGTGCATAGCGATTGATGGTTTCGACGGGCATGGCCGCGCCTCCGTAGGCGAGGCGGCGCACGCAAGTCACGTCGTAGTCGCCACGCTCGAATTCGTCGATCATGAAATGCAACGGCGCGGGCACGCCGTGGTACACGGTACTGGCCTCTGATGCGATCAAACGCAACCGGTCGCCGTTGTCGAGCGTGTCTTCCTCCAGCACTACGCCTGCGCCATACACCCAAGCCGACATACAACCGAGGTTGAGCGTTGAACTGGTGTACAGCGGCCACGGTCCCTGGTAGGTGTCGTTGCAAGTCAAGCCCAGAGCGCCGCCAATTGCCAGGCCGGTGTACAACTGGGTGCGGTGCGTATGCATGACTGCCTTGGCGCGTGCCGTGGTTCCGGAGGTGAACAACAAACAACTGAGGTCGTTGGGAGAAGCAGGGCGATCAGACGGTAGCTCACCCGCGGGTGCACATTCCGGTTCAGGCCATGTCGTCGGAGCGCCGGGAGGGCCGTCCAGCCGCAAAATGCGCTCAGGCAGCATGCCCAGAGTTTCAATGCGCTGTGCCTCGTCCGCGTCACTCACCACGACCATGGCCGAATCCAGTAATGCCAAGGCGTGCCTGAGTTCGTCGTCAGTGGCGCGTCGGTTCAGGGGCGACACGGCGGCGCCCAGTTGCCAGCAGCCAAGCGCAGTCAATACGCCCTCGCGTGCCGCTGTATTGGGTAACAGCAAGGCTAAGCGGTCGCCTTGACGCAGGCCCCGCGCATGCAGCCCGCGCGCCATGGCATGCATGCGTTCCACGAGTTGGGCATAGCCGAGCCTATCCCGGTGGCCCCGATATGAAGGAGCGGACAGCGCCAGCCGAAAACGATGCGTTTGCGCTTGGCGACGCAGCCAGTCCGGCACGGTGATGTGATGGAGATCGTGAAACGTATCAGTGGACATGACGCCAACTCCTTGACTAGGTGTTTTCCCTAAAAAATGACTCTTGACTCATTATTCATTATGAAGCATCATGTGTTCCACATCGACAGGAAAGGGAAAGATCAGCAATGGATTACGCAGACACTCCAGAGGCCGCGCAGTTGCGCGACATGCTCAGGCGTTTCGTGGAAAAAGAAATGCCGCGTGAGGCTGCTGCCCGCTGGGATGGCAGCAACGTGTTCCCGCGAGAGGTATTTGAGCGGTTGGCGACACTGGGTGTAATGGGGTTGACGGTGCCCGAAGAGTACGGTGGCGCCGGTCGTGACATTGTGTCCACCATGATCGTCATTGAGGAACTGTCTCGCCGCAGTCTGGCCGTCTCAGTCCCCTACATCATGGCTGCATGTTACGCGGGCATGAATCTGGTGGAGTTCGGTTCGGAAGAGCAAAAACGCGAACTGCTGCCGCGCGTGGCGAAAGGCTCTTTGATGTTCGCTTATGGTCTGACCGAGCCTGATGTGGGCGCGGATTTGGCCAGCGTAAAGACCCGGGCACAACAGGTAGGCGACAAGGTGGTTGTCAACGGCGCCAAGCGGTTTTGCTCGGGAGCAGAAATTTGTAATTACATCTTCACGCTGGTGCGCTCAGGGAACGAGAACGACCGCTACCGCAACCTGTCAATCGTTTTGATTCCGCCCAATGCTCCAGGCGTCAATATTACGCACATCAACAGCATGGGGATGAAAGGCGCAGCCACAACGGACGTGACTTTCGACGACGTGGAAATCCCTGCCAACCAGATCTTCGGCGGCAAAACCGGTTGGAACCAAGGTTGGAACATGCTGATTGGCTCCGGTCTCGATGTGGAAAAGCTCGAAGTCGCGGCAGTCGCCACGGGCGTGGCCACGGCGGCGCTGGAGGACGCTTGGGCCTATGCCCATGAGCGCAAGCAGTTCAACAAGCCGATCGGTGAATATCAGTCCATCCGCCACAAGTTAGCGGACATGAAGACTCAACTGCATGCAGCCAAGCTGATGCTCTATCACGCGGCAGGGTTGGCCAACCGGCATCAGCGTTGCGCAGTGGAAACCTCGATGACAAAACTGTTCGCAGCGGAAGCCGCCAAAGCGATTGCACTGGAATGCCAGACCATCCATGGCGCCTACGGCTACGTTAAGGAAGTGGCGGCGGAACGCTACGTACGCGATGCACTGCTCATTCCCATCATGGGTGGTTCATCCGCCATCCAGCGCAACAACATTTACAAGTGGACCGAAGCCGGCCTATGAAGGCGTCACTATTACCAGGAGCAAACCGTATGAACTTCGACCAATACCAGACCATTTCCTTTACACGTCGCAAGCGTGTGCTCTACGTCACCTTGAACCGGCCCGAACGCCTCAATGCGGTGGATGAGCTGCTGCACGAAGAACTAGCGCAAGTGTTTGTGGACTGTTCGCGCGATCCCGACTCCGACCTCGTCGTGCTTACCGGCGCCGGACGTGCCTTCTGCGCGGGTGGCGACATCGAATGGATGCAGGGCGCGATCGATGTCCCCAGCCGCTTCGAAAAAACAGCGCGTGAAGCCAAGCAAATCGTCTATTCGCTGCTCGACTGCGAGAAGCCCGTGATTGCCAAGCTCAATGGACACGCAACTGGCTTGGGCGCCACCATTGCACTTTTCTGCGACATCATCTTCGCATCGAACAAAGCCAAGATCGGCGACCCGCACGTAAGCGTCGGCTTTGTTGCAGGCGACGGCGGCGCGGTGATCTGGCCACAGTTGATCGGTTATGCGCGGGCAAAGGAATATCTGCTCACGGGCGATTTACTGACAGCAGACCAAGCTGCCGGGATCGGGCTTATCAATCACGCTGTGCCGCCAGAGGAGTTGGACGCGCGCGTAGATGCCTTTGCGGATCGACTCAACGCGGGGGCGATCAAGGCCATCCGCTGGACCAAGATGGTGGCCAACATCGGCCTGAAACAGCTGGCGCACTCTGCCATGGATGCCTGCCTGGCCTATGAGTCACTGTCTAACGTGACCCGCGATCACCAAGAGGCGGTGAACGCCTTCCGTGAGAAGCGTGCGGCAACCTTTACCGGAAACTGAACGGCGTTGAGCGCCATTAACGGCAAACATTGAGTAAACAATGAACCAACTTGTTCCCCCTATTTCATTAGCCGGCAAGACGGCACTTGTCACTGGCGGCGCCAGCGGCATCGGACTGGCTGTGGCCAGACATTTTCGGCAACTTGGCGCTGCGGTGGTTGTGGCCGACCTTGCGGACAAGGCTCCTCAAGACTTTGAAGAAGCTTACGTGCGCGGTGATGTGTGCAGCGAAGCCGATGTGCGCCGCATGACAGGGAGCCCCGCGTTCCACGAGCACTTGGATATCGTCGTGTGCTGCGCGGGCCTTGCAGATCAACTGGTTCCCACGGTGCAGCAAGACATTGATACTTGGCAGCGTGTGCTGGATGTAAGTCTGCGCGGAACTTACCTGGTTTGTCGTGAGGCGGGCCGGCGCATGCTGCCACGCGCCAGCGGCGCCATCGTGACCATCGCGTCGATTACGGCCTTGGGCGGTTTCCCTCGCCGCAATGCCTATGGCGCCTCAAAGGCCGGGGTGGCGCACATGACCAAATCCCTGGCCTGCGAATGGGGTAACAGCGGCGTGCGTGTGAACTGCATAGCGCCTGGCTACATCGCCACGCCCATGGTGGAGCAAATACTGGAACGCGGGAAACTGGACGCGCAGCGCATCACAGCGCGCACGCCCATGCAACGCTTGGGACGGCCCGACGAAATCGCCAGCGTCGCTGCCTTTCTTGTCTCCGACTGGGCGTCGTTCGTGACGGGTGCGGTGTTACCCGTGGATGGCGGCTGGTCAGCCTTCGGCGGGGCAGGAGAAATCGCAACCGCGTGAACTTCACCGGCGATTCAGGTGCCGCCGTTTTCCTGCTTGTGTAGAGAGAAATCAACCAAAGGAGATAAACATGCAAGTCAATCGCAGAAACCTCATGAAATTTGCCGGCGCAAGCGCCGCGCTCGCAGGCTCCAGCAGCCTCATAGGAAGCATGGCGCAAGCCCAGGAGAGCGGCTCGATCAAGCTCGGCTACATCTCCTCGCTGTCAGGAGCGCAGGCGTCACTGGGCCAGCCCATGCTGACGGGAGCGCAGATCGCCGTCGATCAGATTAACCAAGCTGGCGGCGTGAATGGCCGCAAGCTCGAACTTGTCATCCGTGACGACAAGGCCAAGCCAGCAGACGCCACTGTAGCCGCACGGGAGTTGGCGGGCAGCGGCGTAAATCTGCACTTCGGTGTGGTTTCGAGCTCGGTGGCGCTGGCGCTGATCGCCATGCTAGAGCAGGAAAAATCCGTGCTTATCACCTGTGCCGCACACTCAGACAAGCTCACCAAGGAGGACTTCAACCGCCACTACTTCCGTGTCACGGACAACCCCTACATGCGCCTTCGCTTCATGGCGCGCGGCGCTGCCGAACGGTACGGCACGGTGCTGGGCTGGTCCGGGTTGATCCCGGATCACGAATATGGCCGTACCACCTGGAATTGCTTCGAGGAAGGGCTGCGCGAGTTTTACCCAGCGGTGACCAAGCAGGAGCCGAAGATCACCCCGCCGCTGAAGACCCAGTACGGAGCCACGGACTATCGCAACATTATTGGCGCGGCTATGAGCTTGCCGGCCGAAGGTTTTCTCAACGCGGCCTATGGCGGCGATGCCGTAACGCTGTTCAAGCAAGCCAAGCCCTATGGTTTCTTCAACAAGGCCAAGGTCATTATCGATTCAGCCAATGAATTCATCGTAGCCAAAGCCATGAAGCAGGAATTGCCAGACCACTGGACAGGATCGCATTGGTATCCCGGTGCTTTCCAAGACGTGCCGTTAAACAATACCGTGTTTGCTGAGTACAAAAAACGCACTGGCGACGAGTACGCAATGGGTTTTACCGGCGAAGGCCATGCTGCCGTGATGGCTTATGCCAAGGCCATCCAGGAGGCAGGCACCACTGAGACCCAGGCAGTGATCCGAGCACTGGAAGCTATCAGGTTTGATACCGTTTGCGGGCCACGCTACTTCCGCAAGGAAGACCATCAAGCCGTCAAGCCGTTAATCATGTACCGAGTGCGCGGCTCGAAAAGCGCATCTGCTGGTTTCGAGGTGGTGGAGTACGTCAGAATGCCCGGCGAGGAGTTCATCGACCCGCCGACGCCGGGTAAGCCGCTGGCTTTCAAGTTCGTCAAGGTTTGACCGGGTGGGTTTCATGGACCAGGTACCGCTTCTGGCGCTCAACGGCCTATCGTGGGGAATGACCGTTTTTCTCACGGCGGCGGGGCTGTCACTGGTGTTTGGGATCCTGCACGTGCTGAATTTCTCGCACGGCGGTTTTCTGATGATTGGTGCCTACCTGTCTTACGCAATAGGGCAATGGGTACAGGCGGAATCGCTTTGGAGCTTTTTGGCCATTGCAGTGGTATGCGCCTGCGTCCTGGGATTGTTCGGCGCAGTGGTTGAACGTTTCGTTTTCCGGCGATTGAAGGGGGTTGGTGAAGCCTATTCATTGATTGCCACCTATGCCTTGTTGATTCTCTGTCAAGGTGTCGTCAAGCTGATCTGGGGTATTGACTTCATAAGCGTGGCGCCGCCCGCCGAGTTGGCTGGAGCCGTGACGTTCGGGAGCTTCATTGCGCCCAGTTTCGTTCTGTTCGTGATCGTTTGCGGCGTGATGATTTTCCTGGCAATGGACTACGTGCTGCATCGAACCAGCATTGGCAAGCAGGTTCAGGCCGTCGCCATTGATCCTTCGATGGCTAACTGGGTGGGTATCAACGTCAAAGCGGTACTTGTCTGGACAGTGATTGCCGGTTTTGCCTTGGCGGGGCTGGCTGGCGGCTTGCTTTCGGTCAACCAAAGCCTGTCGCCGGAGATGGGTAGCGCGCTCATCATCCAGGCGTTCGGCGCGTTGATCGTGGGTGGCCTGGGCAACATTCGAGGCGCGTTTTTGGCATCCGTTTTGCTGGGACTGGTCACTTCGTTCGGCGACCGCCTGCTGCCAGACGTACCCGGCATGTTCTTCTTCGTGGCTCTAGCCGTCATCTTGCTGGTGCGTCCACAGGGCTTGTTGAGAGGAACGCGATGAACCCACACGCTGACAAGATGGCAGGAGGACTCGGTACGCAAATCATGCTGGCCGTTCTGTTACTCGCAGGCTTTCTGTCCGTACCAATGTGGGCCAACCAGGGAGTGATTTTCCTGGCCGGGGTGGCGCTGGTGCAGATCGTATTTGCACTGAGTTTCAACGTCATCTTTGGATTGACGGGCATGGTGAGCTTTGGTCATGCGGCGTACTTTGCCATTGGCGCCTATGCTTGCGGCCTGTTGTTGCGCGAAACCAGCGCCTCCATATTCATAGGGCTGGCGGCAGGCGGGTTTGTGGGCGGCGTGTTGGCAGTGACGATCGGATTGGTGGCTCTGCGCCGTTCCAGTGGGAATTACTTCGCCATTCTGACTTTGGCTTTCGCGGAGATGCTGCATATACTGATCGCCAAGACCCCTTGGTTCGGGCGCGAAGATGGTCTCACAGGCATCAAGCGCCCCGCTATCCATGTGCTTGGCATAGGCTCCTTCGAACTGACCCAGGGCGATAATATTTTTTACTTCACCTTGGCTGCTGCGGCCGTTTTTACGCTGGGCGCATGGGTTCTCTGGCACTGCAAATTTGGCCGCCGGCTGGCTGCAGTGCGGCAGGAGCCCGATCGCGCGGTTTTCCTGGGAATTGACGTGCACCGCGCCCGCTTGACGGCGTTCACGTTCAGTGGTGTTGGAGCGGGTTTTGCGGGAGCGCTGTACGCGCCGCTGGCGCAATTGCTGACCCCCGAGGTGGGGCAATGGCACTTCTCCGCGTTACCCATCCTGTTCTGCCTGTTGGGCGGTACGGCTATCTTTTGGGGACCGGTGGCTGGGGTGCTCGTATTCCTCGGCTTGGAGCACGCAACACGCAACATCATCGGTTTGTCCGAGACCGTGATCGGCGCAACGCTGTTACTGGTCGTGCTGGCGTTTCCGGGTGGCCTAGCTGGTGGCCTGGTACTGCTGCGGCAGATGTGGCGACACAAGCCCGCCTCGTCCTCCGCCATGGTGCAAGAGGAACAAGTATGACTTCGTCGGTGGCCCACATCCTGCAGGCTCAGCGCATATTCAAGAACTATGGCGATATCCGCGTGCTGCATGACGTGGATCTGGAAGTGGCGCCCGGCACCACGCATGCCGTGATCGGACCCAACGGAGCGGGCAAGACCACGCTGTTCAAGGTACTGAGCGGTGAGTTGTTCGCGAGCGCCGGTACGGTGCGTTTCGAAGGCCGTGATGTGAGCCGCGTTCCTGGCCATGCCCGCGTGCGCGGTGGCATGGGCCGCACTTTTCAAGTAGCGCGCGTGTTTGGCGAAAACACCGTGTTAGACAACATGACCGTGGCAATCGAGAGCCGCGAAACCGTCAAGACGTTAAACCCGTTGCGATTCCTCGCCATATCGCGTTCCAGCGCTTTGCTCGACGAGTGCCGCTCCATCCTCGGACAATTAGGGTTGGGCGCCCGAATGCACGAGCGTGCTGGCGTATTGGCATATGGCGAGCGCAAACGCTTGGAACTGGCCATGACATTGGCTCTCAAGCCGCGCATGTTGTTGCTCGACGAGCCGATGGCGGGCATGTCGCCTGGCGACCGCGTCGCGGCGGTGGAATTGCTGGCACGGATATCAAAGGAGCTATCCATGTCCATCCTGCTTACCGAACACGACATGAGTGTCGTATTTGCTCTGGCCGATCAGGTAACAGTGCTCAACTACGGGAGGGTGATTGCCTGCGGTTCCCCGGAGGAGGTCAAGGCATCGCCTCTGGTGCGTGAGGTCTATCTGGGGCATTGACATGCTGGAACTGCGAAGGATCAGTGCCTTCTATGGCGACAGTCTTGCATTAAACGGCGTTAACCTGCGAGTACAGCCGCGCCAAAGCGTGGCTATCCTTGGCCGCAATGGTGCGGGCAAGAGCACTTTGTTCAAAAGCATCGTAGGCGGCGGCCCCAGCGTGCGTGGGGAAGTCTTGCTGGATGGCTTGTCCCTGACCCGCCGAGCCACGCATGAACGCATCCGCGCAGGTATTGCTTTCGTACCCGAGGACCGGCGAATCTTCCCTCACCTTACGGTGGAAGAAAATCTAAAGATCGCACGACACGGTGCACGGTCGGGTCATGAGTGCCAAGACATGCAGCAAAGCTACCAGCTGTTTCCGTTGCTCGCCGATTTAAAGGCGCGTATGGGCACGCAGCTGAGCGGCGGCCAGCAACAGATACTGGCCGTGGCGCGTGGCATGATGGCGCGACCGCAGTACCTGTTGCTGGACGAGCCCACGGAAGGAGTCGCTCCCCTGATCGTGCAGCAGATGGCCGAGCAGATCGTACGTGCCTGCGCGCAAGAGAGTATTGCCCTCGTGGTGGCGGAGCAGAACGTCTGGTTTGCACGCCAGTGCAGCGAGTACGTATACGTGATAGATACGGGGCAGGTTGTTTTTGATGGAACGTGGGAGGATTACGATGCCAACCCTCAGGTAGCCGAAAAGTACCTTGCCATTTGATGAATCTTGAAATCAAACCGCATCGGCAACACTGAATCATGCCTCCCCGCCAATCCCAGGCCACGAAAGCCACGCAACCAAAGCGAGCCACGCGCCAAGAGCGAGCCGAGAGTCTGCGTCGCAAGATCCTGACTGCGGCCGCCAAGGTGGTGGGAGAGTACGGCTACGCGGATGCATCCATCGGCCGCATCACCAATGAAGCTGGTATCGCCCAAGGTACCTTCTATTTGTATTTCGAATCGCGCCAGGCAATCTTCGACGTGCTGCTGCCTCACGTGGGTGCCGACATGCTGGTTTATATCGGCAAAAAGGCGCGGGATGCGAAGAATTTCATGGATGTAGAGGAGCGGGGCTTCAGGGCTTTTTTTGAGTACCTGCGGCTCAGCCCCGGGTTCTTCCGCGTGCTCAACGAGGCCGAAGTGGCGGCGCCTGTGGCCTATGCCGCACACATGAAACTATTGTCTGAACATTACGTCAAGTCACTCAAGCGGAGCCTAGACGGTGGGGAAATCAAGAACTTCAAGGAACGCGAACTGGAAACCATTGCCTATATTTTCCTGTCCGCCCGCAATTACCTCTACCTGTGCCACATCAAAGGCAAGGGGCTGAAAAAACTGCCCGACTGGGTGGTACAGGTTTACATGAAAATCGTGCGCAGCGGTTTGCACTGAGGCAGCGCGACACGAAAGAAAGGAGACGACGATGGACACCATTACGTGGAATCAGCGCGTACGCAGCATCACTGCCGATGCCTACCGTGCCAGTGGCGAATGGATGGGCAAGACGACGACCAATTTTGCCGAACAACGCGCGCGACAGACGCCGCAGCAAGTCGCGGTGGTGGAAGGCGGACGACGTTTGACATACGCATTTTTGCTCGGCGAAGCACGGCGCATCGCCGCCGGGTTGCGCGAATTGGGCTTACAACCGGGAGATGTGATCAGCTTTCAACTTCCGAACTGGTGGGAAGCCGTGGTCGTCAACCTGGCCGCAAGCTTGGGCGGATGGACCATCAACCCCATCGTGCCCATTTACCGGGATGCGGAGGTGGGATTCATATTGGCGGATTGCGAAGCCAAGGTAATCTTCGTGCCAGAGCAATTTCGCAGTATCGACTATGCTGGCATGCTGCATCGCATCGCTACCGAAGGTACTGCACGGCCGCTGGTGGTGACTGTGCGCGGCGAGGAATCCGTCAGCGCGCTGCGCTACGAAACCCTGGGCCGATCCAGTGCTCCGTGGGAGCGCGGGATAGCCATGCCCGACGACATCAAGCTCGTGCTGTACACCAGCGGCACCACAGGCCGCCCGAAAGGGGTACTGCACAGCCACAATACGCTAATGGCCGAGTTGCGCGCCGTCACGCAATTCTGGCGTTTAGGGGATCGGGACGTGGTCATCATGCCCTCTCCGGTAACTCACATCACAGGTTACTGCTACGCGCTCGAATACGTGTTTTTCGGGGGTGTCAAAGTGGTGCTGATGGAGCGTTGGGACGCACGACAGGCCCTGACCTTGATCCAGACGGAAGAGGCTTCGGTGACGGTCGGCGCCACACCGTTCCTGGCCGACCTGACGGCTGCCGTGCAAGCGACAGGGGAACGCCTGCCATCGCTGCGGTTGTTTGCCAGTGGTGGCGCGCCCGTGCCGCCGGATCTGGTGTTGCGCGCCAGCCAAGCCATGCCGGGCTGCCTGATCTGCCGCGTGTACGGCAGCAGCGAGGCGCCCACGGTCACTCTGGGCATCAACGACGCAGCCGAGCAGGAACGTGGCGCCGTCACTGACGGGAAAGTTTGCAATACCGAGGTGCGCATTGCGGATCCCGTCACGGGAGCAGATCTGCCTGCGAATGAGGAGGGCGAAATCCTGGTGCGCGGGCCAGAAGTCATGCTGTGCTATTCCCGCGAGGAAGACACGCGCAACGCCTTCGATGCCAACGGATTTTTCCGCACCGGTGACTTGGGAACGCTGTCGCAGGATGGTTTCATCACCGTCACTGGGCGCAAGAAGGACTTGATCATTCGTGGTGGCGAAAACCTCAGTCCCAAGGAAATCGAAGACCTATTGCACGCCCACCCCGACGTGCTGGAGGCCGCCGTAGTAGCCATGCCCCATGCGCGCCTGGGCGAAACTCCTTGCGCCTACGTGGTGCTCAAACCGGGACGAAGCATGGACTTGGCGCAGATCTGTGCCTATCTGGACTCCAAGAGGTTGGCGCGGCAGAAATTCCCCGAACAGTTGTTTGTGATCGATGCCATGCCCAAGACGGCATCCGGCAAAATTCTCAAGCACGTGCTACGTGCCATGCCTCGCTGATGCATCAAGGTCGGCCTATGAGCGCACAGTCAGCAGGATTTTTTCCGCTGTATCTGACAGGGCGCATCGCTTTGGCTTCAACTTGAACTTGGAGTCTGACCTTGCCCCTGAAATCCGTCCCCCATAACTGAACTCACGAACTGGCCTTGCCTGGCTGATTGAGTCGCCAATCGCGTTCGTACTGCATCGGACTGACGTAAGCCAGCGTCGAATGCAGCCGCTGGCGGTTGTACCAGAACAGCCACTCAAGGGTTTCGTCTTTGGCTTGGCGCCGACTCTTGAATCGCTGGCCGTGCAGCCGCTCCACCTTCAACGATCCAAACAACGTCTCGCTGCAAGCGTTGTCCCAACAGTTGCCTTTGCGACTCATCGAACTGGTGATGCCGTACTGCTTGAGCACACCCCTGAATGGCGCGCTGGCGTACTGGCTGCCCCGATCGCTG
>Ga0123354_10013996_pt1 | contig 12481 bp, 3 predicted proteins | sample TergutLab28metaG_2_FD_97872 | JGI IMG/M metagenome (GOLD analysis project Ga0123354, IMG submission 97872) | Labiotermes labralis P4 segment gut microbial communities from Petit-Saut dam, French Guiana - Lab288 P4 | ecosystem: Host-associated > Arthropoda: Insects > Digestive system > Gut ... | reverse complement strand
CATATGTAACGGACACTATATAACCTTAGCACTTGTCAGCGTCGTTACATAACACACTTAAACGAATATTTCTTCTTTGTTGTGGGGGGGGGGGGGCTGTGCAATGCATCGGGCGGTTATTCACCGGCCTCTTACCTCGGAAGCCCGCCTTCAATCCCAGGCAGTTGTGTGTGAGATTTGTGTTAGAGCGACATTGGGACAGGTTCCCTCCGAGTATTTTGGTTTTCTCTTGTAAGTTTAATACCAACAAAGTTACTCGTTTATTCATATGTAACGGACACTATATAACCTTAGCACTTGTCAGCGTCGTTACATAACACACTTAAACGAATATTTCTTCTTTGTTGTTGCGTATGTGGACTTGAATACCCTACGTGCTGCAACGTGCATACACCGATGACAGTCAAGATAACGTATGAGTTATGTGTTGCGCAGGTTACATTTTATCTCATCATGCAGACAGTTTGTTGGTAGACGTGATGTGTCGGAGTGTGTACTAAAGTAGGCCTGGCCTGTGTAGCTTAAATGACAACAATGCTGTGAGCGGAAAGACAGGATTTTTGAACAAGTTAAAACATTCTAAATGAAGTGGTTACAAATGTTTGATGTTTAAAAGGACGAATCTAACGTTCTACGTGGATGGCAGCTATTGAGAAGCTGATAGTCGCTCAGCTGGTCAATAAATTCGCCGCCTTCTTTGCATCCCGATTTTTCCATTGCCTTGTTTACTGGAGCCTTTTGAGTGCGGCCTACACCTGTACGCCCTTCTTTATTATCCACATTAATATTATCTTACCATTTTACGTATCGGTCTGTGGTCTCTTCGTTAACGGTTTTGCGACAGAATGTTCGCTTTTGTTGTCTCCTCTATATTCCGTCCTCCGTCGTATCTCACTCGTGATCGTGTGTGATGTATTTGGGAATTAATTGAAGTTGTGTAGATTATTATCTTCTAGATCCGCCATCTGCCGCTTTGATTCCTTTCATCTCCTCGGCATGCTGTTGTGAAATATTCCCCGGTCTCTAATGTACAGCAACAGGTGAAGTAAATGGTAGGTTTGTATGTTTTAGCCTTCAACTTGGAGTGTGGTAACTAAGCAAATCTAGGCGCACTGGCCATACGAAACACACTGCATGGTGCGCACTGCGAATTCAGTTGACGACGGTATAGCATAATGTCAGTTCAGTTGGAGACGGCATGCAGAAGGAATGCTACGGGATGGGCTCCCTTAAGTGACATACACGTGTTGTTCCCATGGAGGACAGTTGAGATATAGGTAAAGTCACGGAAAAATGCTTCCGTACACACCTTGTAGGCGTATAGGGGAATAAGAGTTATAGCTCCACTCGTTCTTAACCTCGGCACTGGTGGTTAACTTAATGCCTCCTGCTCGATGGGTATAAACCCATCGAGCAGGAGGCTGGGTGGGTCCGGGAGCCGGTCCGGACGTTTTGTGGGAAGACCCAAATGTGTACGAAACAAGCGTAATTGCGTTAAGGACTTGGGGCATTATATATACATGTTAACCAAAGACGTCGACGCATGAACACTGCAGCACACAGAAAAGACGTAACGGCAACCGTTTGTCCTTTAGCTGTATTTCCATTCCACGTCCAGTAACTCCTCGTTGTATGGGTGTGTAGGTGTATAATTTGGAATATACTGCCCCCTTGTTTTTTGGGGGGGGGGGGCGGTCAACGTGTTAATGAATTTTCTGTAACATGGAAAGAGAACAGGCAGGCTTTACCAGTCTCGAGTCCTACCCATCATCTGTCTCTTCGCTTCATCACCCTACCAGTCTGAAACACTGCCTGTTGCATCATCATTTACAAGTGAATCGTGTGTCATCAATGACATTCTGCCGGGCACTCCTTTAATTGTATCCCGTGTTTGTCCCAGTTAGTGCTTTTCTTTTCAATTGAACTGTAGTTCGAAGAATGTTTATAAAAACGAAATCAGAATCTTACAGCAAAATAAATTGCGTTATTAAGGGAAGTTTTTACGAGGAGTCCTAAGTAGAAACTTGAATAATAGTACGGTACGCCACAACAATTAAGAATCGTAGTGGTATACGTTGTTTCTTTTCGATGGGCTATCCAAAAGACGGAGACCATTACGACCGAAAGACAGTGGTCACTCGGTAATCCGGAACCCCGTACTCCGGATCCCCGGGTGGTCCAGACAGTTTTGGATCAAGTAGAGTCCAGTATTGTTTCCCATTAAAATTATTACAATTCATTATTTTCTTCTTCTTCATCCTCCCATCCTCCTATTATTATTATTATTATTATTATTTACTGTTAAGTACAGTAAAATTTCCGCCTTAAGGAGTTCAACTTTAACATGGAGGCACGTTTTTTAGTATGTTACCCATACCACTGAGTTTCCTCTCGATGGTCTAGATTCCGTGAGAATCCGGACCACCCTCCCTCCATAGTCCGGACGACCGAGGAACTACTGTACTGACATAAACAAACAAAAAAAAACTTCTGGATGTTAACGGTGGAAATGAAGGCAACTAGTCCGTCATCATGTAGGACTGACAGATAGATAGACGGACGGACCTGAGCACTCAGTGGAACACAGTCCAACTTGTGCAAAGAGGTTCTGGGCGCTTGAATAATAGTTGGAGTGACCCTTTGGTTTTAGGGGTCACTTCGCCAGTTTTCGTAGTGCCCTCATGTCGGTTCTGATTGGTCACAGATGCTCGGCCTTGGGAGCTACGTTAGAATAAATCTGAAGGGACCCTGCCGTGGGCAGTGCCGGTCATAAAAATGGACCGTCCTGATCGCGTTGCACAGCTGTTGGTGCCGAGTGCTGTCAGTGGCTGCAGGCGAAGTGTGCTGAATCATTTGTTGTCGATGACGTAATGGTGGAACAATCCAGTCTGGCTCAGCTCTGTTCCAGACGCTGAGTGCAAATGGAAAACCGTATGGACCACCAACAGTAATCGGCAAGGCTCCTTTTTCGTCGTGATGTTACAAGTTAATACAGCTCTTCAGAAGAAGAGAAACAGGGCAACGTTTAATTTACGGCCACATCTAATAAAACGTGCGGTTCTTTCATTGCTTATCAGATAGTGTGCATGTACAAAATGAAGTTTTTGTTGTTAAACTTAATTTTTGGGCGCGCTCATGTAATGCGCAAAACGACTGTTAGCTCCGTCAAGTTTGTCCGCCCGTCTGTCGAACCGCATGGATCATCTCTGTTTCCACTGGACAAATTTTCATGAAACTTGGTATTTGAGGTTCCTTCGAAAGTGTTGAGACAATTCAGTTCGATTAAAATCTGACAAGAATGACGGGTACTTTACATGAAGACCTAGATACGTTTATCTTGCTCATTTCTTCTTAGAATGAGGAATGTTTCAGACAAACGTTGTAGAGAAAGTCAAAGCGCACTTTCTATGTTCAGTAACTTTTTTCCTCTCGGAAATCGTGCCGTTTATTAGAGAATGCCGGAAAATATGGTAGGACCAGACAGGCCACAGATAACAATATACGTGTAATATGGCACATGCGCTTTGCATGCGGGATACCAAAGGCTACAGACACACACTCAGAATATGTAATTGTTGCTTTTCCACGGCAACAGTGGTTACACGAAGACGCCTCTGTTACGTCATGCGTACATTGTCTGTCTTGTTATGTTTTGGCGTAGCGTACAGACTCTCCCCGACTCCACGTAATCGACCTAGGACCATTCATGACTGCGACAATAATACAATGAATCGATAAACCCGCCGATGGTTTGATGGAATGCGTAGGAGTCCATGTTGTGTCTAGTCTAGTAGTACAGTCAGCTTACCCCAATTCGTTGCAGTCGCATCGGCGGTTGTTCAGCTAGCGCAGGACCCTGCAGTGACGCCGAAGAAAAGCGTGCTTTGGTACCCGACAAGGGCGCGGGCAGTTCTTGTGAGACTTGGGTGGCCCGCAAGACGGACAGTATTATTGCTCAGTATTGTTACATCAATGATTCAGTATTGCACAGTATATTTCTCCCTAAACGACTCAATATTATTGTGCTTTATTACATTTTGCTCGTGGTTTTCGACGGGTAAACACGTTATGTGGTGGTGAAGCTGCTTGTGTGGCCAGTGCTTTAGCCCTGTGTTTAACAAAAGAAAGAGAAAATTCGCCGCTGGACCAAAGCATGATAAAAACGAAGACGCAATACTCAAAAGTCTTACGACATACTAAAAGCTGAGTGATCCAAATGAACGGAGATTTGTTTGCTGTTGGATGATCCGTCATGTGCCGAGCTACTCAAGGTTGTTACGCCTACATTTGCTAAAAGAAGTACTTGCGAGAAGCAGTCACTCCCATTCAGTGTTTATCTATTACGGTGCGACGTTGGGACACTGGAAATGGTTTGACGACCTGGAATTCATAAATGCTACGTCTTCTCCATCCATAGCAGATTTTTACCTGTCGGCAAACAGACAGAAACTGAATGAATAGTGCACAGTGCAGTCCACAGACTGTTCAGTATACTGCTCTTAACATTGTGTTATGCAATATTACTGAACGTCTTGGGGCACCTTTATATTTCGCCGGCATGTGAGTTACTTCTGTTACCCTTTGTCTGCAGTTGCGAAAGGATGTTCTGCCTTGATGCTGTTGCTGAGTTCCCGTCGGCTTGGTTACGCGCACATCCCACACACCGCCTGGTAGACGATCCGGGGAAAGAATTCTGATGAAGTGCTCTGCCGATGACATTTAAGTTTTATCAGTAAAACATGGACGTGCAGTGAGCAAGGTGTTATTTGTGGCGCATGTTGGAGAGCCGAAGGAAACCGTTTCCATCGCAATATGTATATTTTGATGACGAACCCAATATTGACTGCGGTACGTTTACCAAAAAACGTGGATTCCGGCTGACAGCAAATTACTAGCGGTAATCGCTGCGCCGTATGCCGTCTGGCGTAGAGGTCTGCATGAAGAGTATGCGAATTGTCGGATAAAGCAATATCCCTGCAGGATACGTTTATTTTCTGTTCTGTACATACCTTTCCAAACAGATCCGTTGATTAACCAATTTTAAGGCCGATCCAAGAACATCACTTTTTTTTTTACCACGTTGGCCTTCAGATTTCATTTCGTCAGGCTACTACACATGTCTCGCTAAAATTAAGAGCTAACAGTGCTAATAAAAAGTAACAGCTTAATCATTTACCGTATTCTACGTAAGTTGTCTCCGTTAGTTCTGTACCGTGACCGTCTGTGGTCAGGAATGCCCAGGTTTGTTCCCATTTCAAGAAAGCGTTGGAACGCCCTCTGTTTGTTTACAAAAAATAAATAAAGCAAATGGAGACGATGAAGACGGTAATTGTAATAAAGGGTTGTGATGTGAATTAAAGGTTTGACGGACTGGTTGTAGAGACATGGCGTTGTATCCTGCGCGGTCCCGGTGGGGAACGTATCGTAGATGATGTTCCAGGAGGGACGAAGCTCGAACTTCAGGTTAAGACGGAGAGTTCGGCAGGCCGCACACACTCGCAATAATCCGCACGTCAAGTGTACTGGAGTTTTTTTTTTTTAGGCATAAACAGTGAATAATGCTGATACAAATGAACTGTATTGAGTCCAACTCTCGGGATCCTGGGTCCTTTCATTAACATTGACACTGATCGTCCAGCTTCATTGAAGAGCCTCTGGTCACCGTTCGAGATACTTCTGCAGACTGCAACTGGAGCACAAGGCAGCTACTGTTACATGCGTCAATCCACACTTTGCTCGCGCGATAAACACTTAGAGCGGCCACTTGTAAACAAAAAGAAATAGACGGAAATTGTATTCCTCCTGTGCCTGGTCTGCTTACTAAGACATAGAAGTGTAAACACAGCATGAGTTACAGAAAGGCGGGGACTCAGCACGGTGAAATAAGCTTATGATTTACACACAGTATATACCACAATTCTACAGAAAGGAAAAAAATGTCTTTCAACAACACAGCAGCAGTATCCTTCAACTACACAGCAGCGTATTTGCGAGTAGTAAGGTTCGCAGAGTGGTGCTGATGAAGCTTCTACACTTCTGGGATGCGATGTCGTGCAGATTGACATGTAGGTAACAGTTTTAGAACTTAAACTGAAAACTGAGTGTATTTTAAACTGGAATACATTGGGTACTGGTCACAAACAACGGATGGTAGACTCTCTGCAGCGCCATCTACTGCCAAGATCAACTGCATTCACTATGAATACCTATGTAACAGGGTGCATGACATGTGGCAGAAGACACAGGTCGCCAGTACTGTATTTATTGAATGTGTGTGTCGAATTTTGCTGACTCCAAGACTCATGGTATGCCCACCACTCCTAAACTAGAATAGGCAGCTTTGTTTTCCTTACACCATTCAAGCATGTCGATTCTTAAAACCGTGGGCTGAAGGTTGGGGAAGGCATAAACCGGTTGCGTTTGGCCGATTGTTGGACAGGGTATAGCAGATGCCGACGGAATGAGCAGGTCGTAACCTGTACAACTTCACCTTGACAAGGATACTCAAACAGCGCATCGGATATCAAATAGAAAGGCCTTGTACGGCTGTGCAGCCTCCGGCGCGCGTTCTCTGCCACCAAGCGACTTTCTTTCTTTCTTTCTTTCCGATGCAGGTTCTACATGAGAATTTGTCATGGTTATAAGTTAAGCCCTTTTTGTAGTTTGCTGGGTGCTTAGAATACTGATTTGTTATAAAAGAGAATAGAACAAAGTGGAGTGGAGAATTCCGTTATACGGAGATGTGCCGCGGCGTTAATGGACATGGTATGGTATGGTATCCCGAAGTGTCTAGGCAACGTTGGCCACTACGTTTCCCCGAAACTGATTGTTACTGAGAGTGTTAGTGGATGCAACATGGATGCTTAAAATTGGAAAATGAAACGTGTAAAATAACAATAGTGATAATCTTGCATATTGTATTTAGTTGTTTCCAATATTCCGTCGTATGTAGAAGTAGGCAACTCTAGCATTAAAAAATCTATCGGATGTCGTAAAATACTTTAAAGAATTCTCATCTTGTGATGTCAGATTTCAACGTTTACTCGCTTCTGATGTTATAAAGACACAGGCAGCGTGTCATATGTCGGTAAATGGTAAGCACGTGCATATTACCTTTATGTTACATGGCCCAAAACATGTAGGAGCGTAAAAAGTAACTTTGTGCGGAAGTTGGAAATCAAATTTGCGTGTATATCCGCAGGATGGCTTAAGCTATCCCGCCGTATCTACTTGCATATGATGGTACACGATGGTTGTATTTTGTACGCTTACGAATCATGTTAAGTATGAAAACTTTGTGTTCTCTATACAAAAGGTGGGCAATGCGGGCGGAAGACGTTCACTCTTTTCGTGAATACCTTACATTGGTCGTGTGGTTCGTGTTGCCAAACTAGGGCGAGTGAAAGGCTGTGACTCACACTGCACTTAGTAATTGCAGTTTATAGCTCTATGACTGTAGCAGCAATAAAACAGAGTTGTGACTGTACCATTTCCTGCCCACACTTTCGTATGGTATTGTGTTACGTAAAGAAAATTGCTATTTTGGGGACCTTAGTCATGTGGGGTTTAAGTGTCCGTACGACGCCCTCAGTTCTTGCCTAGCATTGTCACGCGCAGATAGACGGCTATTACAGTACAATTCCACTTATCTGGACGCTGGTTATCCGGATCGGCTTGGACCTTTCAGGTATATTGTCGAGAATTCTTGAGAACTAACTTGCCTTGAAATTGCCGGTTATCGAATCAAGTACAGTACAGTGTTACGGCTTCAAGAAATTCAAATCAGGTGTGGTCGAAATGTTTACACACTGGTGTGTACTGTAAACAGTAACAGCCGAACTCCAAACTGCCAATGTAGTCTGTTTTAAAAGAAAAATTCAGTTATCCGAATTTTCTGCATACCGGCTGGCTCGTCGCCCCAATTAATCCGGGTAAATGGAGTTCCGTTGTAACTGAAAAATTAGTTCATGTAACTGCCGTGTATCAGAATGTTGGAAAACAGTGCCCCCTCCATTTAAATTGTAATTGGCTATGAATGCACACGACCATTCGTTCGTAAGGTCACTTCCCCATAATGGCCGGAGAAGCGAAAAGTTTTGAAATCAGACTTACGAAACCCACACAGTTCGGCCATTCCGGTTATCGTAGCAAACAATGTTCGGGCGTTAAGGTTTGCGTGTGTGTTTTGCAAGGTTTCATAAAAGTCGGCTACTGCCAGCCCTTGTTTTACGCCATTTTACTTTAACGTCCCTGTCAATTTACACCACTTCTTAATTTGCCCTCTCTCATTCTTAATTTTACACCCTTAGGTTCGCTGCTTTCTGTTTCGAACTCCCTATTTCTGATGGGATTTTGATTTACGCCCGCTTTTTCAGGAATGTAGCTAGGCTGTTACAAAAGGACTTGGTGTGTAGGCCTATACGTCTAGATGGTTGTTACTTGTAACGCACTGCGTCATTGAAAACGTGATACGATGCAGGCACAAAATCCAGCTTCTCAAAAGGGATCTGCCCAATTTTAATCCAACGTAAAGTAACCTGTGTACGAATTAATTTAATAGAGAGATGCACCGAAGTTACAGACTACGCAGACCTGAAGATAATTGGTTTACTGATAATGCTGTTGTTTTTGGAGTGTGAACTGTGATGGAATAAAGTGATTATTTACTGTTGGGGAGGCTATTTTATGGTGCTGAGAGTCCATGCTGTACAAAGTTAGGTCAGTGACACGCAGGCGCGTTGGTTCAGCTCACCCATTGTCATGACTGCAGAGATCAAGGTACATTTTTGTGATACTGTGAAACCGAATGTTGTCACCGCACACGCCACCCTTAAATTAGGCAAATTATGTGGTTATCGTGGCTATTTCTGCATGTAAAATCTGATATACTTACAATTGCGACGGTATTACTGTAATCATGAGTGAAGGTCATGGCAGTTCCAGTACCTGGAAACCAAACAAGGCGGTCGTTAAATGCGATTGGCTGGCGCCACAGGATGTGTATACGTTCGTAGAGCGGCGCTGACATCCAGCACCGTGTTTGACTCAAGTGCACCGTAAAGGTTTCTGGTATGTTTCGTCTTCAGTAAGGAGTGCACGCGCCAACAAAATCATTTTTGTTCCCTACATAATGTTATTCGGCGTAACTTGGAGGTGTGGCAAGGGGGAGGAAGGCCCTCCCCAAATATTTTTCTACCCAAGATTTATTTTTGGCTGCTGAATTGAAGAGGGGCAAAAAATTTGGTCAGACTTGTGGCAAGGGATGTAAGTATGTTAAGGACTCGTTCAAACCAAGGCTACTTTTGACTTTACTCCTAACACCCATAGTCGATGACTGGAGAGGGTATGTAATCAGACACAATGATGTCAATTAAGATGTCTTATGACTATAACTAGAAAACTACACGTTTCAGCACATATTGGCCATCGCCAGGTTTTCTTCAAGAGAACTTATGGTCCTACTATATATATTGTACGTGCACGTGATGAAGAGATCTCTACATCCAGACTTTATTGCGTAATATGTAACATCTATATTGGACATGCGGTAGTGTGTTTTGGCTAGAGACAAGATAGGGTCTGGTGGCTAGTATCGAGTTGCAGTCCTTGGTGCGCCGGTTTTACGAAGAGGCGTGTTCCTCTTCCTTCCTCCTAATTGGGGTCGTGTCCGCGGGAAGGCCGGAAAGTGACCTTGGAGACACAGTCACTTAGCGTGTTCAGACCCGAAGTCGATTTTGTCCTCGCATTGTCAGTAATCAAGTTCCGCCTGTGACAGTATTTATACGTTGTTACACGGTTTAACATACAGCCACCACTCTGTGGACAAATCAGAATATCAAGGTGTTTCTCAAGACGTCATACCGTCGAGGTAAAGTTGTCTCTGCTCTTAATAAAACGACATGCCATGAGGACATACCGGGAAGTGGCTGCAGAGCTCCACGGATACGTATTCTGGGCATTAGATGAATGTGAGTTGTCAATTTCACATCCATGTCGCTTTACCCACAAGGAAAGATCCCCTCGGCGCGCGCTGCATGAGAGTGCCCTGCCCCAGGACACGTAATGTCGTTTGTTTCTCAGCGCATGTTATCATCTAGAGAATGCCGCTGATTTCTTGCAATCTAGTTTTTCCTGTTTTGATCGCTCTGAACTCGGTGCTGATCACGCTGAACATGCCGTTACCATAAGAGCGGTTTCTTTCTGAACTAGGTGACCCAGTATTTGCTTCCTAAGAAAGACCCTGCTGCGCGGTGTTAGCTGGTACAGTACGAGCGGCTTCCCAACGTCAGATTTGTGTATGTAGGAAATACCGTAGAGGCCACTGAGGTGGAAGCTTGAAACTATGTGTACTGCATAGAGTGTACTTTTCCATTTTTGTAAAATGTGAGTTATGACCATGTTATGACCTATTCCATTTCTCTCTCTCTCTCTCTCCCCCCCCCTCCTTTTTGTTGTTCACAGTTTTTATTGCATGATTGCTTGATTGCTAACTGACATTTCGGGTTCAGTAAGTCCAGAGGCAGTTCGTGTAATGAAAACTGGTTGCAGCTTATTAGCGATGACGTAAACGCGAATTGTTTTAACGTCTTAGCCCAAGGTCTTCTAATATTACACGCGCTTGCTAACAGTACGTCTCGAGCGCGGAGACCCCGCATATTGGGGCTTCATTTTTTGTATTGTCCGCAGTTCATGTTCGAAGTTTTTGTAATACAAAGTTTAGAGCAGAACGCATAGCGCTGAATTTTTACTAATTTTCACTACATCATATACCTTCAGGACTTCAATTTTCAAAACCTGCTTACCTGTTGCATCGATTTCTAGTTTTGCGTGCAGGTAAGGGTAAAAGTAAAGGTAAAGTTATCCCGTTTATGCCGTGAAGGCCCAGGGGTGGAGCAGAGATGTTCTCCACTTTGTCTCAGCCTTCGATTTAGGTGTAGGTGAGTGATTACGGTCACGCTCCGACCGCACCCCGGTACTCACTGAAGTGGTGGCTGGATAGTCTGTGGCCAATCTAGGGCCGGTCTGGACGTGTTTGGAGGTGAGAAAATCTCCGAGATTCGAAGCACTTCACTTTACCCCAGTGAATTCTTTCTACCGGTACTTAATAATCTATTCATACGTGATCTGGGGGATGAACAATGGGCCCGTTAAGTGCAGCAGTTCTACAGAGACAGCCCCACCACCACCATCTCCATCATCACCACCACCCAATGAATAAAAAAAAAGGGACATAAGTGATGTTTCGAGTTCAGAACAGGGGATCATAACAGGGATTGCAGTCGCACTCTTATGTCAAGTGTTTAAGTAAACAGAATGTCAGAAACTTTTTTGTTATCGTCACTGAGTTCTGAAAGTGTTGCGACTGGCCACAGACTGAATTATTTTGGTTTACTTCCTGCGGCGTAAATAGTGTTCATGGCTAAACAGTGTATAGCGGCCCTGGACCCCCCGTGTCTCCCGTATAGTAGGTACTGATGCTTCGTTCTCCGTGGATCGCGGGTCTTGTCCCATTACTTGGCTGATTATATGTAATGTAAACTGTTGATATTTATACTTTTCCTTCGAATATTGGCTAACACACGTTCCGATCCCCGCCTTACTACGTTCCAACCGCCTATGCTGGTGGAAATTTGTATCTGTCTAACGTTTTTAATTGCAGTATTCTTTGTATTTGTGTCTGCACCTTGTATGTGTTTGTGTGTGAATCTCAGAATAAACAGCGATTATTTCCGTGAATTGCTTTTCTCAGATCTTCCTAATTGAGGGACAGTACGTTTACTGTAAGGTAGGAACTGGTTTTTAGGCGCGTTCACAAAATTTCGAAAAGCGGCTGTTAGCTTCGTCATGTATGTATGTATGTCCGTCAGCCCGCATTGAACAACTCGGCCTTCACTGGGCTGATTTTCATGAAAGTTTATATGTAGGTATTTTTCCAAAGTCTGCCAAGGAAATTCAACTTTAGTTAAAATCAGACAAGAATAACAGGCGATTTACATGAAGAACAGTATGCATTTATGATATCGCGCGGAATTCTTCTTGGAATGAGTAATGTGTCACGGAATTTATAGAGCAAATCGAAACACGTTTTATGTTCAGCAACCTTTTTCCCAAAATCGTGCTTGTTGTGAGATAATGTGGGAAAAGACTGGTAGAGCCGGATAGGCCACTGATGACCATATGGCGCATGCACATTGCTTGCTGAATAACTAAGACTGCACACACACACACACACACACACACACACACACACACACTTATATTTTGATGTTTGTAGGACCGTGCATGATTGTGATAACTGAAGAATAATAACCAACTAGATGCTGGTACTTATTTTATTGTACTTCTTATAGGCTCAACATGTTTCGGGCACTATTATTCCCATCATTAGGAGCTCGCGGCTATAATGTTGATTACCACATTGGTCGTTTCGTTCTTGGTTTGCTGTAGGTTGGAGGTTAGGTGCGGTTATGCTGGAGTAGTG
>Ga0123354_10013992_pt1 | contig 12481 bp, 13 predicted proteins | sample TergutLab28metaG_2_FD_97872 | JGI IMG/M metagenome (GOLD analysis project Ga0123354, IMG submission 97872) | Labiotermes labralis P4 segment gut microbial communities from Petit-Saut dam, French Guiana - Lab288 P4 | ecosystem: Host-associated > Arthropoda: Insects > Digestive system > Gut ... | reverse complement strand
TCCTGCGACCGGCCACCTCGACACAGGTTTTTCTTGGTTTCCCTGTGTCTATAAGCAAATGCTGAGACGGTTCCCAACATTCCAAGTTGCCACTACATGCTTCTCATGTAGCCCTCCCGACTTTAATTTATTAGTAACCAATTTCATATTTTGTATGCATGTAAAATAACCACTGCCACCGGGTGACAACCCAATTGCAGTAAATAATAATAATAATATCGGTTTTAAAGTTGTGCCCCTCGAATTGTTTCCGTAAATTGGGGGCACAGTCACTCACTAGCACAGTCACTCACCAGCACACTCACTCACTAGCAGAGTCACTCACCAGCACTCACTCACTAGCACTCACTCACCAGCACACTCACTCACTAGCAGAGTCACTCACCAGCACTCACTCACTAGCACACCCACTCACCAGCACAGTCACTCACCAGCACAATCACTCACCAGCACAGTTATTCACCAGCACACTCACCAGCACACTCACTCACTAGCACAGCCACTCACCAGCACAGTCACTCACCAGCACAGTCACTCACCAGCACACTCACTCACTAGCACAGTCACTCACCAGCAGTCAGTCAGTCACCAGCACAGCCACTCACCAGCACAGTCACTAACTATCCCACATATCAAAATTTGATAAAAACACAAGCAACACCCCATCATACAGTGTTAAAAACAGCAGCTTGAACTATTTTGATACCCATTTAGACTTTACCTGGGGGCTTCACGACCTCCACATGTGGCAGGTGAACGTATAGAAGCAAACTCGGTACCCAAACATGCGTGGAGTCCTGAGGTGTGGTGTGTCTACACCGCCATTGGACTGGAGTCTACAGTCCAAAAGCGTTATTTTCCTTTAAAAAATTCGAATATACATTGGTTTAGTGTGTGTGGGCCGGGATAACTCAGTCGGTATAGCGACTCGCTACGGGCTGGACGGTACGGGGATCGAATCCCGGTGGTGGGCGAGATTTTCCACACCCGTCCAGAGCGGCCCTAGGGCCCACCCAGCCTCCTATACAATGGGTACCGGGTCTTTCCCGGGGGTAAAGCGGCCGGGGCGTGGCGTTGACCACCCACCCCCATTTAGCGCCGAGGTTAAAGAAAGAGTAGAGTTATACCTCTACTCCCCCTCTGGGCGTTTGTGACCCGTTCTAGGGAGAACTTTACTCTTACCTTTTACCTTTAGCGTTAAAATGTAAGTCAGTCTCGAGTGTGTTGGAATGTCGCCACACGCGGACCGCCCTTTACCACCCCTGCTCCAGACCTGCATGTATGCTGCTTCTCATAACTAGTCCGGCTTGCCGGTTGCCCGACTAGCTTGCTGTAAACCGTCTCGTTCTGTCTGGGCGAATTTTGGTGTACGTCTACTCCACCTCTGAGCCTTCACGGCTAGTTACAGGGTTAACTTTACCTTCACGTGTCTTGAAAACGGACACAACCAACTCCTTCCAAATGGCCCCTTCACACTACATGCAACAGAACCCCTTCAGTGGCAACATCATCGACCCACCAACAGTCACTTATTTAGCAACTTTGAAAGACAGTATACGTTATCGTCAGATTGCAGGTTCTCACAGCGGTGTTGACGAACGTTCAAGTCTTCTGCGATGTCACAGTTCCCGACGTTTCGACAGATAGTAGCGCCTGATGGTGCTAGGGCGAAACGTCGAAATATACTAAAGCATTAATTAATATACGTCAGCACAACTATTTTTATTATACAAGGCTACATGTTTCGACCTTTTAAACGGTCATCTTCAGGCCTTGTAACAGCCTGAGTCAACAGATGCTCTGCACATGTTGGGATCCCAATATATTTACATCGATACAACACATAAAATCAGGCAGGTCAGTTACCTAGGAAGGAGTGATACATGTATTGCATAACTATATGTAGTTAGAATACTTAAAATGGTAGTTTGGCGTTGACCAGCTATAATACCAGGTCCCGTTACTAGCTGAGTATTCCTAGGAAGATTATTTTTATTACAGACGTCGAAGTGCGTTCTTTGTTACTAGAGCTCCGCGGGATTGTGCGTGTTGTCGAAAGATTTCCATTACGACGAGCATATCCTGTAGGGTCACAGAATGTACTGACGTATATTAATTAATGTTTTAGTGTATTCCTAGCACATCGTGATGCCGTCCATCAAGAAACGTCGAATATTATAACCAACCCCCAGCGACGCACCGAAACTTACAGACTTAAGTCTCTGCAAGACGATTCATTATTTATATATATATGTATGTATATATAGAGTGTTTCAGAGGAATAGTAAATATTTTAGGAGGTGGTAGTATGGACTATTCCGAGTAAATAAGTTCATATAAACATGTATCCAAATTTCAGTGGGTATGAAGATATAGCTGTTTGAAGTTGGGGCGTGCAGATCAGATTTTTGTCTGTGGAGATGGATGAAAAGCGAAGTCTACAAAGAAAAAGTACACACAAGAGACGAATTGGCCGCTCGCATTATGAATAGTGCTGCCCTCATAAGGCAAGAACGCCAAGACGACCTCAGGACAGCTACACTTACTGTTGCCAAGAGGGTTGAAAAGTGCATTGAAGTCGATGGTGGGATTTTTGGACACTTATTTGAACTGTTGCAGTATATTGAGATCATTTACATCAACAATAAATGCAATCAATACGTCATTTGCCTTTCCTTCATATCTTTTGTGAGGCTCTTTATGCGTAACATTCAAAAAGCTGTATCTCCAAACCCATTGAAAATTGGACACATGTTTTTATGAACTTGTTTAATCGGAATATTCCATATTACCACCTCCTAAAATAGTCACTATTCCTCCTGGAACACCCTGTATATTAGTTCCAATCCATCCAGGACAACAGACAGTCTTCTAAAAAGAATAATAAGTATATTGTATACATACGGTTGTATGTATACACAGGAGAAACCAAATGTTGAAACAACAGCTGCAAATACACCGTATGTCTTCGAGCTGCATGTTAGCCGGTGACTGGGGTATTGCTGTCTTCGCTGCATGATTTGCAATCGTCCAGGGGAAACCCAGAAGCATAAATACAGTTAAGAGTGTCTTTCATGTTTTGTTGACAGCGCGTCTCGATATAACCGTGTAAAGGAAAACCAACTTGATGCACAACTTATTCTTAGTATATAATACACACACATACATATACATGCATACATGCATGCATGCATGCATGCATACATACATACATACATACATACATACATACTAAGAATAAGTTGTGCATCAAGTTGGTTTTCCTTTACAAGGTTATATCGATACGCACGGTCAACAAAATATAAAAGATTCTTTTAACTGTATTTATACTTCTGGGTGTCCCCTGGACGATTGCAAATCATGCAATGAAGACAGCAATACCCCAGTCACCGGCTAACATGCAGCTCGAAGACATACGGTGTATTTGCAGCTGTTGTTTCAACATTTGGTTTCTCCGGTGTTTTAATTGGAATTTTACTACGTGTGCAGGTGTGCAACTGTGGCGTGCAACTGTGGCGTGTAACTGTGGAGTGTAACTGTGGCGTGCAACTGTGGTGTGCAACCGTGGCGTGCAACTGTGGTGTGCAACTGTGGCGTGTAACTGTGGTGTGCAACTGTGGTGTGTAACTGTGGTGTGCAACTGTGGTGTGTAACTGTGGTGTGCAACTGTGGCGTGCAACTGTGGCGTGTAACTGTGTTGTGCAACTGTGGTGTGTAACTGTGGTGTGCAACTGTGGCGTGCAACTGTGGCGTGCAACTGTGGTGTGTAACTGTGGCGTGCAACTGTGGTGTGCAATTGTGGTGTATAACTGTGGTGTGCAACTGTGGTGTGGTGCAACTGTGGTGTGCAATGTAACTGTGGTGTGCAACTGTGGTGTGTAACTGTGGCGTGCAACTGTGGTGTGCAACTGTGGTGTGTAACTGTGGCGTGCAACTGTGGTGTGTAATTGTAGTGTGTAACTGTGGTGTGCAATTGCGGTGTGCAACTGTGGTGTGCAACCGAGGCGTGCAACTGTTGTATGCAACTGTGGTGTGCAACTGTGGCGTGCAATTGTGGTGTGCAACTGTGGTGTGTAACTGTGGTGTACAACTGTGGTGTGCAATATAACTGTGGTGTGCAATGTAATTGTGGTGTGCAACTGTGGTGTGCATCTGTGGCGTGTAACTGTGGCGTGCAACTGTGGTGTGTAACTGTGGCGTGCAACTGTGGTGTGTAATTGTGGTGTGTAACTGTGGTGTGCAATTGTGGTGTGTAACTGTGGGTGTAATTGTGTGTAACTGTGGTGTGCAACTGTGGCGTGTAACTGTGGTGTGCAACCGAGGCGTGCAAATGTTGTGTGCAACTGTGTGTAACTGTGGTGTGCAAGTGTGTTGTGCAACTGTGGTGTGTAACTGTGGCGTGCAACTGTGGTGTGTAACTGTGGTGTGCAATTGTGGTGTGTAACTGTGGTGTGCAACTGTGGTGTGTAACTGTGGCGTGCAACTGTGGTGTGCAATGTAACTGTGGTGTGCATCTGTGGCGTGCAACTGTGTTGTGCAACTGTGGTGTGTACAGCTGACCATTTATACAGCACTAGTGTGAACACTGTGAAAACGTTTTCCACATTCTTTGGACCGTGCATCGTGATATACTTTCTTTATAAAGACCAACAAGATGCACTTTTCTTTCTTAATTTATTTCAAAATTCTATCCTCTACATGTTTCGAACAGACTAACATTCATCATCAGCAGGCAGTTACTGTATGTACAGCTTATGGTATTTAGCATCCATGTGCGCTGACTATCTGCTAACACAATCAGAGTGGAACTGTGCATGTTCATTAATTGTCTCTTGGTGCTGAATAAATAATTACTCTATTCGAAACATGTAGAGGATAGATTATTGAAACAGATCAAGAAAGAAAAGTGCATCTTTTTGGTCCTTACGCAAGTGCAGACTCCCTAATGGCACCCAAGGATTGCCGAAACATGTGGGAGGAGATTTTGTGCATCTGTTGTGTATATATTTCAGTGCATGAAAGTTTGGTCATACCAGTTGGTTTGCATACTATGCACGGTAACGCGCAATACTGACACTGTTTTGTTCTTTCCCAGTAGCAAGCAACGTTGCCAGGCAGCGTTATCTCCGAAAATAAGTGGACGCAATTTCACGCCTGTTCGACATGTACCCGTCTGCTAATAGATGAAGTTGTTTGTGATGTTTTGTGCTAGTTATGTAACACGTAACTAGCACTAATTGTGTTAAATGCTGTAAGTTTGTTCTGGTTTTCCATCCGGAGTACGGTCATACTCGGAACATGCAAACCAGAACTGCAAACAGCTTCTGTTTTGCTATAGACGTACAGTAGCCCTACCTGAATGATCGGTAACACTGTGTCAGTCCACGTGTGTGCGCTCAGCACAAGGCATATAGACTCAACAAGTACCAGAGCTGACACCGCCAGATACGACAGGAGTAACTTCTGTTCAGAAAGACACGGCCATTAACCCGTAAGATTCCAAATCAGTGGCTGAATTTACTTCAAAAGGAAACAGAAACCAGTTTGAACGAAGTCATCCCTTTGTGTATTGATTCTATATATTCACCTTATTCTATATATTCCAGTCAACACAACTATATAACGAAAGCATAAGTTAAAGCGACATGTTTCGGCTTAAAAATTCATCGTCAGGCTAAGCCAAGAACCATGAAGTTCTTTACAATACAACCACAACGGGCATAACAACCAGGAGTCCAATCAGTGAACAACGGCCCCAGGAAACAGCACGCTAACACACGTCACACTCTTGAACCCCTAATAAATGTACAATAGTGTCATAGGTATGTCACTTTGTATGCATGGTATGAACCACAGCACAAATTGTGAGCCATCTGGGGTCCCAAATGCGCACAGCCACATTGTAAAGAACTTCATGGTTCTTAGCTTAGCCTGAAGATGACTTTTTAAGTCGAAACGTGTGGCTTTAACCTATGCTTTTATTATATAGTTGTGTTGACTGAAGTATGTATAATAAAGTGAACAGAAACAGGGTTTACCCGAACTAATGCGGGTTTCTTGTCAACAGGCTTCGCCGCGGGCAGTTGATAAAGGCCAAATTCCAATGTACTTCAACTGAACAGTTGTGCCTTGATAGTGGCGGTAAAGTAACCTGTATTGTGGAAAGGTAACATTCACACCCGATATTCAAGGTAATGGGTCTCACCGAAAATTTCTCAAAATTGGGGCTTTTGTCCGTTTTGGAATTAGTGCCGACGGCCTGAATGATGGCTGAGAACAAATGGGGGCAGTCTCCCCCGATATACCAGCTTTACAAGCCATCGCCAAGTATATACTTGGTAACTGTGATGTAGATTTCAGCTGTTGCGTTGCTGAAAAGGAGGCATCTGCGTTATATCTCGGTGCAAGACATAAAATCCTTATTTCTCACCAATATATGAAAGCTATATAAAATAATGGAATACAAGGAATCACACTCTTTTGGTTGAAAGTCTGAGGTAAACACATTATTAAGAGTTCTATAAAGATCAATATATTCCTTACCGAACCAGGTACTGTTTCTTGGTATCTCTGTCTTACGGTCATGAAATCGTTGCTGTCACCTCTTTCATCTCCAAAACGTTCGTCCCAATATATATCGTAATTGTCAGGGCAAATACTGGCAGGCTGTACCTTGCACTTGGCATGTCGATGGTCTGAAATACGCTCAGCAGCTAGCTACCTGTAGGGTCAGTCGCCGGCCGATGTTCGACAGCACTGCGGCCGCTAGCCTGCTGTTCTCTCCGCTACAGAGTCTCCGCTTTCCGCTTGAATCCCGTCGCAACCACGGACCTGCCATGCTACACCTTGCTATAAAAATGTTTCCAATTACGGTATTATTTATGAACGTTCAAGTAACTATCGCCCGATGCAGGTGGCCGCGCGGTTTAAGGCGTGGGTCTGCGGCGGCACACTTGCTGGAATTGCGGGTTCGAATCGCGTCGGAATCATGGATGTCTTTTGTGAGTGTTGTGTTTTCATATAGAGGTCTTGGGGAGGGCTGGTCCCTCGTCCAGAGGAGTCCTACTGTCTGTGTGTGTGTGTGTGTGTGTGTGTGATCAGGTGCAACAATAACCATCTACAGTGAGTACGTAGAGGTGGTCAGACTAGGAATGGAGGAACATGGAAGTAACTTACCGAAATGTGTCTTGAAGCGAAGATAATGAAGAAGCTAATGAAGAAATGACCCGCCTTTAATGAAATACGTAGGTCATTACACCTGCTGTCTTTACCCCCCACTTGTCCCTCTACTGAGTGAGGTGAATCTAATGTACATCCTCAACTACCTTTTACAGTTTTAATGTATTCCTGCTTCTGTTGTTTTGTATGGGTGTGAAACTTGGTCTTTCAAAATGAGGGAGGAACACAGGCTAAAGGTGTCTGACAATAGGGTGCTGAGGAAGAAAAAGAACTGAAGAGGACGAGTTAATAGTGGAGTGAAGAGTACATAACGAGGAGCTTTATGATCTGTACTGCTAAAGAAATATTATTCGGGCGATCAAATCAAGAAGAATAAGATGGGCAGGGCATGTGGCACGTACGGGAGACAGGAGAGGTGCCTAGACGATTGAAGTGGATCTTCAGGAATTGTGAAGGGGGGCATGGACTGAATTTATCTACCTCAGGATAGGGACAGTTGGCGGGCTGGTGAATGCGGTAATGAACCTTCGGTTTACATAAAATGCGGGGAATTTGCTGACTAGTAAGGACCCGTTAACTTCTGAGGAAGGACTGTAGCTCCATGGAATTCGTTAATGTCTAGATCACAGCTGGTCTCTTTCTGTCTTCAGCAGTTCGGTGTAAATGTTGTGGAATTTCATATATCACTTAGTTCGATGTACTGATTTCGCAGAATGTGACTGTACGTAGCGTCGTCGTGGTTCAAAAGTTGTAAGCCAGCACTGTTCTCGTTAGAGCTTGCAATGGAAAACAAGTTAGTGAGAGATGGGCAGTTTGGGTGTTCGCGTTCGTGAATGGAAGCTGTACATATAGGCTCCTGCCGATAGATACATACAGAGTGTTTGTTATCTCTCGCCAGAGGACTGCAGCTTCATCGCTCAGAAACGGAATTAGACCCCCCCCCAAGAGAGTAGCAGTGTTCTGTTTGGCACTAAGTGACACGCTCAGCGGTTTTAATGACAGAACAGTTCACTTTTCAGTATCGTTGGCTCTAGCAACAATCGGGCCGTCTGTTCAAAAGTTGCTGTCCGCATGCTCTTTCGAGTCAATGCTCCGAAAAATTCCTATCGTTCAACCGCAGCGCTGTTTCAGGGAAATGGTAAAAAAAAAAGGTAAAGCAATCCCATTACAGGCCTGGACAGACCCTGAGAGTTCCAGGAGGTTGAGGCTTCCAGATTTCAAGACAATCGGCACGTGAAGGTGGTAAGGTCAGCGCTACGCACCGGCCGCCTTACCCTCCAGGAAATATTCCTGGTACTCATTTCTGTTAGAGGCTGAGTCGACCCCAGGGCCATAGTGCGACCGGAAGGATTATGTCAATGGAAAATTCCAGTGACACCATCGGGAATCGAACCCGCGACCTTCCGGCTTGTAGCGCCGTGCCTTAACCAACTGCGCCACTGCGTACCTTCTGGGAAGTGGAGAAGGCACAAAATGGGTTACCAGAACTGGCGATGAGCGAACGGGGGGCCGTAATATATAAGCAGTGCACTCACTTCCTAACTTAACGATGTATAGACCGCGAACAGTACATACCGACCACCGAGTTTCACACAACGGTGTTGGGAAATCTTCTCTAATATTGCGCCGTGTCGACAGGCGAATATTTAACGACGTTTCGGACGACCGTACCGTCGCATCGTTCTCACACCGCTACAACGTGTAGTAAGGAGGCTGCGTCGGTAAATTTTCATCTGTCGATAAGGCGAGACAGTATCGAGGAAGACCTGGATATTCACAATTTCTGAGTCTTTCAATGTTCTTAGTGAATACGCCTTGTCTGGAGTAGCTCGCCTTCGCGGTCAGGATTCTGCTGGCTTTTGTGACGAAGGGGATGACAGGAACCGAGGACCTCCAGTCTCTGCTTCAGACCAGCAACACTGGTTTACGTCGGCACTCTGAATGCTTATCGTGTTGAAAATTCGTTTTGTAAACATGGCTTTGAGGAACTGACGTCAACAGGACCGTCGAAACGAGAAGAGCAGAAATGCCTTTGTTTCGGGCATCGACACATCCAGATTGCCATCTGGGGACATGCAGTACCTGTAGATTATGTTGAACTAATGGCCCGTCGCATGTCAGAAATGTGACGGGTTGAACAGCAGGCTGTTCAACCCGCCGTGTTGCTTCACTGGCAGCAGCACGTTTATTAAACACGTGGAAAAAAAATTAAATGTTAAAGAGATAAAGAAAGTCATAAATGTTACGACAGCTGTGTGCACGTACTGTACGTTTGTGATGACTTGCGCACTGTGTACAGTGTTATATAGGCCTCGGCAAAACCTCATGCCGGCGTGATAATGTCTCCCTGAAGATTGTCTGCAATGATCGAAAGTCCTGGCATATTTATTATTATTATTATTACTTACTGCAACTGAGTTTTCCCTCGGTGACAGTAGTCCTTACACTAGTAACAAATTAGAATAAATATACATACACGAAACAATACAAAAACCAGTAAATACAAGTACACATATTGTTAGAACACCCACACATACACACACACATTACAAAACCCACTCAAACACACACCCACACATTACACAACCCACACATACACACAACAACACATAATAATACCCACACAAACGCACACCAACACATTACAAAAGCCAAACATACACACACACACACGCACACACAACTCACACATACACACATCACACATTACAATACCCACACAAACACACACCCACACATTACAAAACCCAAACATACACACACACACGCACACAAAACTCACACATACACACACCACACATTACAATACACACACACAAAACCCACACATACACACGCCCACACATTACAATACCCACACATACACACACCCACACATTACCCACACATACACACACCCACACATTACAAAGCCCACACATACACACACACAAAACCCACACATACACACACCCACACATTACAAAACCCACATATACACACACATTACAATACTCACACACACACACACACACCACACATTACAAAACCCACACACACACACACACACACACACACAAAACCCACACATAACACACACCCACACATTACAAAACCCACACATACACACACACAAAACCCACATATTACAACACCAACACATACACACACACCACACATTACAATACCCACACATAACACACACCCACACATTACAAAACCCACACATACACACACACAAAACCCACACATTACAATACCCACACATACACACACCACACGTTACAATACCCACACATAACACACACCCAGACATTATAATACCCACACAAACACACACACCCACACATTACAAAACCCACACATTCACACACCCACACATTACAAAACCTACACATACCCACACCCACACAATACAAAACCCACACATACACAAACATACTCACCCCTACACACACACACACACACACGTAACACATACGCACAACCACACTTACCAAGAAGTATCAACAGTCTGTTATGTTCTGCCCGGTATTCGTGCCACTTTTTAAAAAATTTAGGTTCAGCAGTCAGTTGAGTCACCGGCTGCCGATTATTTGTGGCTGTAATGTCACCGATCTGTGCCAGGCTGCAACAGCTACTTGGCCATAAACACTACGGTTGTGTCCGCACCACACACACTCAAGTCATCAGTCTATGTCCATGGAGATAAGGCATGTAAATGACCGTAATAAGAAAGCAAATACATTTCAAGACCGACCTACAGGTAACTGGTGTAATACTGCGTAATGGAAGGTGGATTGGAGGGGGGCGTGGAGGTGTTTGGCCAGCTAAGCACTATCGTGAGTCTCGCACTTTGCTAATCCAGTAGCTACAGACTTTAGAGTTCAGTGATACGTGGGCGAGTCAAATGAAAACCTTAAATACTTTTTATCTCGTAATTTGTTGAACACGAAAATCACACAATGACTTCATTTTCCTATGTAGTCTCCATTGCGTTCCATACAAGTGTTCCAGCGCTTCGGAAGTGCATGGATACCTCTAGAAAAATATTCTCCCTGCCCCTTGACAAACCCTCTAAAAGAGGGAGATCTTATAAGCAATTTGAAGGCAAGGGTCAGACAAATGGAAAGTCCCGAATCACCGTGCAGACACATATGGGAAGCAAAGGTATAGTTCCAGCCGTTGTTAACCTCGGCAGCGGGCAGAGACGTGATCAGCTTCACGTCCCGGCCGCTTCGCTCTCGGGAAAAGGACCCTTTAAGCGGAAGCTGGACATTTCGCAAAAAAAAAAAACCCTCTTCTACTAGAAATCGAACCAGATACTTCATCTATTAAGATGGTCAGTTATTCAATAGGCAGAAAATAATACTAAAACAGATCTTACACAATCTCAGCATGCGAATGCGAACTGGATTTACGTGGCTTTGAAATAGGCCACGATGAGGATTTAATGAACACAATGATAAGCTTCCCAGTTTCACAACGGGAAGAAATTTCTTCACCAGGTAAACAACCAGTAGCGCCTGAAGATGACCCTGCCGTATGGAAGTACCCCGTAACACGCACCCTCCATCATGAAGATAAAAGTACTCTCACAGCAGCTTCACGGTCCGAAGGGGTCCTTAGGACCCCGAAATAGCGCAGTTGCCAGTCAATTAATATTCCAGACCGATTAACAGCTGCATATTAACTGGCCAGTTAATCGCTTCGTAGAAACATCCTGCGTCAGTGTTAAGTGATCTCTAATTTTTTAGTGAAGTCAATCATTGGAAAATTGAACGCGCTGCCATTTCGTTCAGTATGAAGGCATTAGACACAGTTGCAAATCTTAAGATACCATGAGTACAGATATATATATATATATATATATATATATATAATACCCAATATTTATGCGTTATATATATACATAATACTTATTTGAAGACAAGTCATGAATTCTAATGTTCAAAACTTAATGACTTAAGTTTTGTCTCCTGATTACTTACTCCCCCACATTGTATGGAACCCGAAGGTTCATTACAGCATTTACAAGTGTCTCCTGATTAACACACCAAACACAGTCCCGTTCGTCATTCTCATACGGTTCATCGTTACAGTCCTATTGAAATCTGAATAAACAACAAGGGACTGGCTGCTAGGAACGCTAGCATTAGTTAACTACAGGACTGGCCTGTAGGTACTCTAGCACTAGGTACATTAGGCCTGGCCTGTAGGTACTCTAGTGCTATAGGACTGGCCTGTAGGTACTCTAGCACTAGTATTATAGGACTAGTCTGTAGGTACTCTAGCACTAGGTGCATTAGGCCTGGCCTGTAGG